>ENA-OROK01000059-OROK01000059.1-human-gut-metagenome-genome-assembly--contig:-NODE-59-length-124256-cov-4.584544_pt1 | contig 124256 bp, 108 predicted proteins | sample MGYA00242127_ERZ509046 | MGnify/ENA primary metagenome ERZ509046 (study PRJEB26280, sample SAMEA2338728) | human gut metagenome | biome: human gut; feature: human-associated habitat; material: faeces... | reverse complement strand
ACTGCAAACTCAATCAGCAATAAGAATTGCAAATCGATTCGCAATCAATGCATTCGAACGAATGCGGGACGGTTCTGATTGTTTTTTTCTTTGTTTTTGGCTTTTCTTTCTTTCCTGGCTCTGAAGAGTGATTTGTCCATGCAAAGAGCAGGTGTGGTTATCAAAAGAGGGGAAGATCGGACATCCATATAAAATTAATCATATAGCTATCACGCGACCCATCCATCGACATATTTCATAGCCTTGCATGTTTTTCAGTTGAGCATCTGAAGTGGTTTATGCGCTCTTATCAGTAATGGGGGATATAATACTTATGATATAGATATCGAAAATTAGCCCAAAATATATTGAATTGGTGAGATAAACACTTTTTAAATAATAACTGCTAGTTTTATTATTGAATATGAGAATCCTTGATGAGTGTTCAATAACATACATAAATCAAAAATAAAGTATCATTCTAAACATATTGTATTGTATAAAACATCATGTAAGAAATTACCGAGACTTATAAACATATTTCAAAAAATATGTTAAATTTCGTACATTTAGGAGATTTAGAGAAAGTCAGGGACTAAACGGTACTTTTCTCGGGATCTAAAAAAGGTAATGACTAAGCTTGTGATGAAAATCTAATCAAAATATACCAAGCCTGCACGCTTTCTGCAGATTTTTGCTCTGAAAACAGCTCAGCGGGAATTCTCCTTTTACTGTTATAGATATTATATCTTAGAACATAAAGAGGACATAGAACACAAAAAAGGAGAATATCAGTACAATTCACCAGCATAATTACAGGAAACAAATATCATTTATGATAATTTAGACTCAATATAACACAAATATTTTATAAGAATTCAATAACAGCCAGCAGTTATGAATAAATATAAGAAATTAAAACAATAGTCAGACAAAATAAATTATACAAGCAGTTTATAATAAAATAAATGATATGAACACTACCAGCATTCATACAAAGAATGCCGAATCAGCAAAAAAAAGCACACACATACCGGGCTCATAACGAACAGAATTGCTTAGGCATAACTATTCTAGAACATAAGAATACTAACAGCAGAACTCTTGAAAACAATAAATCAGCAGCAGAAAAGGAGATAATCACGGAGAAGTAAAAAAAGAATACAAGCCCGTAGAATCAGAGATACCTAAAAAAAATCAGCCGTTGCAGGGCAAAGCAGAGGCAGAGGAATAGAGACAAACGGGTAAAAAGAAACACAGCTGAAAAAATCACAAAAAAATAAGAATGAAGCAGGGTTTGAAGCCTGCTTTTTAACCTTTATGAAATGGAAGGATCAGCTTTGTAACATACGGATGAAGCTTCAGAGTATCAACAAAGCTGTCTTCGCTGTTGCGCTTCATGTACCACATAGCATAGATGGAAACAATCAGAGCTCCTGCTGTATCGCACACCAGATCTCTGATGGTATCCCAGGGGCTGTACTGCATATTGGTGCCTGAGACTTCATCAACGATCAGTTCAAACACTTCCCAGTAAGCACTGAATGTAAACATGATCAGAAAGATGAACAGCGGAATGCTCTTCGAAGTAAACCGGGTATCTGGATCGAATTCATTCACTACCATCAGGGTGTAGAAGACACACAGAGCCACAGTAACAGAGGAAATCGTGTGGGTCACAGTATCCCAGTAAGGAATGAAATCATATCTCAGCAGCAGCACTCCGTAAGCATGCAGGAAGATGGCGACTTCAATCAGCAGCACAAAGGGAAGGGGCAGCGTAACCCACTTCAGCCTTCTGAGGATCAGCGGCACTAAGCAGAAGAAGGCACAGAAGAAGCCTGTGTTGACTTCATAGCTCATACGCTGAGCCTGACTGATTGAGATTATCGACATTATAATCAGAATTATGCTCGCAAGGATGCAGATTCCATCGGACAGTTTGCCTTTATCCATTTCAATCCACCCCGTAATACAGAGAGATTTCTGTCTTGGGAATCCGTTTGAAAATACACCTGAGGATATATCCATAGATCAGCGACAGAAATGTAGTCAGGAAAGCAGGCAGCATCAGATGTCTGTTTGATTCGGTATTGTCCACTCCGTTTGCAAAATCATCATTTGATACAAGCCAGCCGTCTGCGGACATCTGCACGTAAATAACGAACATGCAGACAATGGCAAACATGCAGGCAAAGGCAATCGAAAACAGCAGGATCCAGCGTTTGGAGATCTTAATCTCGCTGCTGCCCGCATTTATCGAAATCATCAGCAGCATTCCGCAGACCATAGCGGCAAATGTCTGGACAGCATAGGAGTATACATCGAAATGCTCTATGGAGACAGCAGAGTCGATGAAGGATAAAACAAGATATGCAACGAAAGGAATAGGAAACAGGACTGCTACTTTCTTATGATATGTCTGATTGAAATCCTTGGTTATAACAGCAGGAAGCAGGATAACAATAAGCGCAATTACTGAAAGTAATGACCAGGTCCAGTCTCCTCTCCATCCCGATACCGCTAATGCTAGTACCGGCAGGATGATTGAGAGATAGTAAACTGTACGCATTAAATGCCCTCAGGTTGTGTATTCTGCCCCAATCAAAACCAAAGGACTATTTGAATGTATATTTTCAATTAGACGTATCGATTGGTATATCCAACAGACATTTTGCTTTTAAACAGGTCCGTGTGATATCAAGCATTACCAGAAGACCAGCAAGAACAAATGCAAAGGAGATTAACCAGCCATCAATAGAAGCTAAAAATGGAATCCCTTCAGCCTCGATTCCCTGGCCGATGAAAAGCAGGACATACATGATAATCAGCTTAAAAAATACATTCTTATCCTTTACAGCCCACAAGGAAAAGAAAGTAAAAGGAATTATAAAGTAACCCAGACGGATCATTGGATATACGCAGAGGAACAAAACAGTCGTAAGCATAGCAGAGCGCCAGATGTCTAACTTGTATCGATAGGCAATGAAATAAGAGAGTAACAAAACCGCTACCGTAATGATTATGCCTGCACTGCTTGGAATGTCGACACCTCCGCGGATTAAGAGGTTAATAAGAGACATGCCGCCGCTGGCGTTATCTCCTTCCGTAAGGAAATAATAGTGAAAAAGATCAATAATTCCCTCTCCAGATGCGATCATGAACGGTCCTATGATAAGCAGGGAAACGAGTATGCCGATGACAATTCCCAGCAAACGTTCTTTGTTATTCTTCATTTTGATGAGCAGGTTAGGGAAAATAAGCCCCTGCAGCATTTTAACCCATGCGGCCACTGTTCCTACCACGGCAGAGGTTCTAGCATAGCCAGCAAGAAAAACAATTACGGGAATAAGATAAAAGAATGCCACGATCGGCTCGTCCTGGATTCCAAAGGTTGCATCTACTACAGCATAAGGACAGAGTACTGAGAGAATTGCTGCATAAAATGCATGCTTTTCATCCCATTTTCTCATAGTCAGATACATGAAAAGTCCAGTGAGCAGGGGGAAGACAGAAAACCATATCTGATACATCCAGTCAGATCCGCCGAAAGCCTGCGGTGGAACAAAGAGATAGTTTATCAGAGGAGGAGACTCGAGATCGATATCCTTGTAGAGTATTTTACCGTCTAAGATCGCCTGCGCTCTTTCGCGGTAGATGTCAAGATCGGGGTTGGGACCAAATGTAGAGTTGATCCAACCACCAACAAAAAAGAAATCGGCAACGATGAATGTCCCGTAAACCGCCAGAGCAAGAAGGATGAGAAAAAGAACTTTCTGCTGATAATCGAGAGCTGTTAACTTTTCATCCAAACGTTTTAGTTTGCTCACAGAATCTGCAGACGAGTTTCCCATCCAATCCACCAAAGGTAATCAAGAGCTGTAGAAAAACGTATCCTCATTTAGTATATTTACAATTGTTCTTTTGATTCCATTATAAAATTTCATTAATTAGGGAGAAAGATGCATACTGGGCAATCATCCAAAGTACAATGGCAATAAGACCGTTTAAGCATGCCAGCCCGACAGATAGAAAATCAAAGCCTGTAATCAATCAGCATAGAACGTTTCTGAAAACTGGCCGGCGCTGTTTGATTCGTATGTGTGATTCAGAGTTATCAAATATAAAAAAAGACACAGTTTTCAGATAAAATTAATGAAAGAAATATCAACCACGCAAGTTATCATATCTGATGTTTATCTGAAGACCGTCATTGAAAATTAAAGAAAGCGTGCGTGAGCACGCCTATTGTTCAGAGAACTTCTTTGAAGACAGAGCCTTTGGCACCGCAGACCGGGCATACTTCTGGAGGTTCTCCGTATTCTAAATCTCCACAGACTGGACAGATGTAGAGCTTTTTTGCGCCCAGATCCTTGCCAGAAGCAAGCACTTCGGCAGCTGCTTTATACAAAGCCTCGTGGACCTTTTCGACTTCATTGGCATATGAAAAGGTTCTGACAGCGGCTTTGTTGCCTTCGGACTCGGCCTCCTTGATAAACTCTGGATACATCTCAGTATGTTCATAGTTCTCACCTGAGATGGCAGCCTGCAGGTTCTCTGCAGTGGATTTAATTCCTCCTGCAACCTTAAAGTGAGCAAGAGCATGGATTGTTTCGGCTTCAGCTGCAGCCCTGAAAAGTTTGGCAATTTCAGGATAACCATCAGCTTCAGCCTGCTTTGCGAAAGCTAGATATTTTCTGTTAGCCTGTGATTCGCCTGCAAAGGCGCTCATAAGATTATCTGCTGTAGACATTTAATCAACCATTTTACTCATGAGGCTTTTCCTAAAAATAATTAGCTCCGAATAGTTGGGGCATCCTCAATCATATCACACCAGGCCAGATGTTTAGGAATGCGCCCGTTGGCAGCATCAGAATATTCCCTCATGATCTGTTTTGTTATCCATCCGGGAGAGCCAGAGCCGATTATTCTGCCATCTATTGCCCTTACAGCCTGAATTTCTAAAGCCGTGCCGCACATAAAGACTTCATCGGCAGACACAGCCTCATCCCATACAATCTCCCTCTCTTCAACTGCATAGCCAAGGTCAGATGCAAGCTGCATTACCGTATCGCGGGTGATCCCGCCGAGAATACCTGCTGTCAGTGAAGGTGTGGAGATAGTCTCCCCCTTAACAATAAAGAAATTTTCAGCTGAACCTTCAGCAATCATCCCAGAGCTGTTCAGCATCAGCGCTTCGTCAGCTCCTTTCTGCATAGCATCACGTTTAGCCATGATCAGCCCGACATAGCCGCCGCATATCTTGGCAGAAACGGCTGCAGCCCTCCAACGGGGCTTTTCCCAAGGAGAAGTAAATACCTCAATTCCTCTTTCAGCTGCGCCTGGTACATACTCACCCATGCTTACAGCGGCCACCGCCACATGAACAGGCATATCCAGTGTTCCCAGTGACAATGAGCTGCCTTCTCCTGCAAAAGCTACCGGCCTGATGTAATCAGCAGCGGGATTTGCTTTCACAGTTTCTTTAACTGCCTGACAGAGTTCATCCGGAGAATTCGGGATCTCTAGACCCAGGATTTTAGCGGAACGAAAAAGCCGTTCGATGTGGTCTTTCAAGCGGAAAACGGAAACGTTAGTATTTGAGCGATAGGCTCTGATACCTTCGAAAACACCCCAGCCGTATTGCAGTCCAAAAGAAAGGAGAGAAACTTTAGCCTCTTGAGCATCCACTAACTCCCCGTCATACCAGATTTTTAAAGCGTTCACAGAATTCCCGATGTACTTTTTTGCAACGACTAGTATAAATTAGATACGTAGAGGCGCATCGTTGCCTTTAACATTACAGGGGCAAGCATCAGACGACAATACGGCAAGAAAATCCTTAGCAGTATTGTCCCAGGTAAATTTAGCCGCCCATTCGCATGCTTCACGGCTCATTCTCAACCTTTCACTGCTGTGCAGCAACAGCTCTAATGCGGCTTCAGAGAGGCGGTTTACACAACCATCCTCAACCAAAATAGCAGTATGACCGTTGCGCATAGAATCATGAATTCCCGGCACGTCATAACCGACAACCGGAGTACCGCAGGCATTGGCCTCCATCGGCCCGATTCCCCAGCCCTCTTTTACCGATGCAATCATCGAAATCCAGGAAGATGATAGGATCTGTGCCTTTTCTTCTTCGCTGACCTCTCCGCGGAATTCAACATTTGAAACTATCCCGAGTTCTTTTACCAGAGAGATTAAGTCTTCAGCATCTCCGCGTCCAGCAATGATCAGTTTTGCATCCGGCAGCCGTTTCAGGATCATCGAAAAAGCGCGTAAGATGTCATCAATCCGTTTGTAAGGTTTTATCCGCCCGACATAAGAAATAGTCGGTACCTCGCTTTTAGGCAGAAGATTTAGTGAATTGACAGCAACCCCGCAGTGTACAACTGCCAGACGAGACGCTGGAATCTTAAACCTGTCAGCCACATCCTGCTTAGTGCTTTCAGAAACAACAACAAACCTCTGCCGGTGGTAAATTTTAGGAATTAATGTCTGCAGAGTATATCCAAACCAGCCGAGAAAGGAAGAAAGTTCACGTTGAAATATTTCTTTATCCATTATATGATGGATCACCGGAATTACTTCAGCATCAGCATAAAGAGTAGAGAAAAAGGGAACTCCGTTGATGTCATCAATTACCAGATCATAGCGGTTCTTGCGGAAAGCCAAAGCGGCTCGGAGATAAACGCTGAAACGGTTTCCCATTCTCTGTATATGAATACCATCGATTACATCTTCTTTAAGGGAATGAGGATAACGAGCACAGAAAAGAGTCACTTCATGATTGGCGGCCAGACGTTTCCCAAGCTCATGAACGAAATTTTCCGCACCGCCACTCTGCGGATGTGTGATATCACGCCAGTTCAAGATAAGAATCCTCATGCTATCTGGTGACAATATCTAGTCTTGCTGATCCTATTTTAAGACTCTGAATTTATTAAAGAACGCGTGTGTGTCCAATAATGCACTATATATATATATGAATGAAAGCCATCAAAAGTTAACCTGGGATTCTCATGAAAGTTGTGGTGCTCTGCCGAAAACTAGAAGGTATGCCAGCTAACGGTTTTGACAGGTATTCTCATGATCTTGTAGAAAATCTTTCAAAATTACCGGAAGTCGAGATCATTCTGCCCAATCAGACGCCATCTTTGGATATACGATCTTATGGTTCTGTAGCTAGTCCGTTGTACTATGACATTTTTCTTCCGATCGTTACCATTCTCCGCGGACGCATGAAAGGTGATGTATTCCACGCCGTCACAGATGGCCAAGCGGTTGTTTTTCCATGGTTGAAAGGCAAAAAGATACTGACGATGCATCATGTTGACAAGACCCCGCCGATCGGTGTCAAAGAAAAGATCTTCCGCGTCTTTTACGGCTTCGGCACAAGGATGGGAGTCGAACACGCCGATATGATTATCTGTATTTCTGAACAGACGAAAAAAGAGATTCAAGAAGCATATGGAGTAGAAGATTCGCGGCTGTGCGTCATCAACCACTCTGTTTCCAGCCGCTTCCAGCAGCTGCCTGATGTTAAAAAAGAAAGAGTCGTGGGGTATCTGGGAGCACTTAAAAACAGAAAGAATCTTGAATTTATGATCAGAACTGCAGCAGCTTACAAAAAAATGTATCCGGATGATAAGGTAATCTTTTCCATATGCGGAGAAGGTCCAGAAAATGGAAGGTTGAAGTCTCTGACTGCACAACTTGCATTAGATGATACCATTGAATTCCGGGGGAAAATTCCCGATGATGGGTTGGTAAATACCTACAATTCATTCAAGCTCTTCTGCCTTCCCAGCCTGCAGGAAGGCTTTGGACTGCCGGTAATTGAAGCTGAACGCTGCGGCGTGCCTGTATTGACGATTGCCGATGCAATGATACCAGAGGAGGTTGTGACGGCAGCCACAAAGTGCCAAGACGAAGAAGATATGGCAGCAAAAATCCACCTTCTGCTTGATGATGAGACTGCTTATCAAGAAGCAGTTGATAAGAGCCTGAAACACTCACAGATTTTCAGCCCTGAGTGTACTGCAAAACAAACTTTGGAAGTTTATCAAAAGGTTCTCGGCAGAAGTTAATCTGCCGATTTTACAGAGTTCATTAAAGGCCACGTTTTTTATTCTGCATAAGACGGACAACCACAAACATAACTACTGCGGCTCCTGCAACTACGAGCAGGTAGGTCAGCAGCATTTCATTGTAAGTCTCTTGTCCCTCATAGTGCAGCGTGATCGTATGCTCTCCCGGCGGCACATGATATGCATTTGCCATCGAATTTGTGGCAACATGATCTAAGACGGTCCCGTCCTCCAAAGTGGCGACCCACAGATCAGAATAGCTGTCGGCAACGATCATCCACATCCAATCCTCTGAAGAGGTCTTGATGGTATAGTCAGTATTGGTAGGATGCGTAAACTCGATCGTACCAGCAGATCCATCAGAAACAGAGAAGCCCGCTGGCAGCAGCGAGACCCCGTAGAAGTTCATATCATCTACCCTCAGCTCATGGACCCCTGCCTCCAGATGAATTACCGCTTCCAGATAATCGCCATTACGCTGCAGATCCACCTGTTCGCCATCAATCGAAAAGGTACCAGCACTTTCGCCAGCGACCCGGATTAAAAAGTCGCCGCCGTATGGCAGATCAATACTGTGAGTGGCATAAGAATGTTCAAGCGAGACAGATAAAGAGTCAAGATATACTGTGTTCTGACCGACTGATTTCAGAGTGATCTTGAGAGAACCTCCTGACGAGACCACGGTTAAAGCAGCTCCCTGCATATCCGCGCCGGAAACAACTAGCGTGCCGATCGGCATATCGGAATTATTCTCCCACACTTCAACAAGAACTGCAGAATTAGCATCAAGTGGAGCGGCATTGAGTTCAATTGTATATGGCACACCAGCGGCAGTCTGCGGAATTTCGCCCAAAGTAATCGTTTCACCAGGCTTGACTTCCTGTGGCTTTCCATCGACAACGAAAGAGTTCGTGTAGAATGATCCGATACCGTATCCGTCTTCACCAAGCCACGGCAGGTAGACGCCGTCCCATGATGAGGAAGACACAGGCAGCACAAAGGCGGTCTGGTCCGCCAGTTTAGTTAGAAGTTCTGTAGCGCGGCTTAAGGCAGCATCATATTCGTCAGCACCGATCCATAAAGTACGCTGCAGACAGATTTTACCATCTCCATGGGTAGAAAGTGTTACCTTGTGGCTGCCCTTCGTCACATCAAGATCCGCGACATGTGTCCAAGCAGAATGCGTGAATGTGCCGGATGTATCGATTTCTGCCACCTCCTTGCCGTCCACATAGACGGTGACGGTACCGCATCCTGGTCCGAAGATCATATCAAGCCAGAGTGAGAAGGTTCCGTCCGTGTCGGCATTTATGGAGATATCAAGCGTATGTTTCCCGGTAGTTGATACACCTGGATATGCGGAGTATCCCCCCATGTAGTAAGAGGGGTCATAAATCCAAGTAGAAGCACCATCAGTTGTATGGGTGCTGCCTAAATCAGAAAGCATGATCATTGCTCCTCCCCAGTCTTCCATTTCCATGACGAAATCTTCTAAAGAAGGAGTGGCAATGGTTCCCATAGATTCCAGGGCATCGCTGACATCGCCTCCGGGATAACCGGCGAGAATGTTAAGACCAGCGAGATCTGCTATGCCCATACCAGACAAGCCGATGAGGTATTGCCTGGGACCGGTAGTGAAAAGAGGATCACCGGCCTGATGAATGCGGTCCAGCCAGTCTTGGTTTTCATAGATAGTAGCTCCGCTTTCGTAATCTTTCCAGACTGTGAGATCCTGCAGTGAAGCAAACAGACGGGCTTCTTCTTCAGGCGTATGCACCTGTACAACTATGAAACGGACATCTGCCGTACCGCCAAGCAACTCCGAGATGGTCTTATAGCCAAATGATTCACTATAAATGGCCGAACCTAAGAAGGACCAGTAATCTTCGGTTTCTAAACCGAAGGCATACATCTTACCGGAGATATACGGACTATACATTCCTACTTCGGGTGTCTGCGATGAAGGATAACCGTCAAAGCGTGGCTGATCAGGAGTGTAGTAAACCTGCGCATAGGGCAGATTTAGAATGCGGAAATTCCCATCGACACCGGCTAGATCCTCATAGGGTTGTGCATAAACACCAGGCAGATTGAAAGATTTGATTTCACCGGAAAGGACTGCCGAAGAGGAAAATATTATACAGACAGATAGTGCAACGGCGAGAACTTTAGGCTTAAGAACGTCCCGCCTGATCTTTTTCCAGATCCCCTTAAGCATAGTTGGGGAATGACGCAGTTCATCAGCATGCGTGACTAACATTCCAACCATCAATGCATAGGCGAATCCTGTCAGCAGATGAAGGCGCGAGTAGACACGGATCGAATCCATCAACGGAACTGTGTCAAAGAGAATTTTGAATGATGACCCGAAAATAGAATTAGGCCCGCATGCCAGTACAATAAAGATTAAAGAGGGGATGGCCAGTGATAACAGCAGCCGTCTTTCTTTTTTGATTTTTAGAGAGTAGAATGCAGCAATAGGAACTGCGAAGGCTAAGATGTAGCCTAAAATTCCATAGCCGCTCAGTATCGTCCAGTTATCCAATGACGGTTCTGAATGAATAAAGGAGTTTTCTGTGGACTGCAAGAGGAAAGAATAGAGGAGAGAATAACTGCTGTACTGCTGGGCAGCTTCAATCGTGTAAACAGTAGAAAGCGTGGACATGCCGCCGTCTGCAAATTTTGACAGAGCCATGGGCATGACTAAAACTGCCACTGCCAGTATTCCGGTAAAAAGTAAAAACGCCGAATTTTTAAGTTCGATGTGCTTGCGATAAAGCGGAAGCAGCGTATAGACCAGAATAAAGAGTATTAGAAACACTGCAGTTATAAGGACAATGTGCGGAGAGCCTATTGAGCCTAAAATAAAGGCAAAAACAGGCAGCAATGCAGCATAGAGAGATTTGTGTTCCGTGATAGTTTTGTAAAAGCAGAGAAAAAGAAACGGTAAAATTGCATAACCAGCAATGAAGAGATGATGATTTTCAGTGATCTGTGAAAGATAGATCTGCGAGAATATGTAGACAATACCGGCAGTTACCGAAGCCAGCCTGTTTTTTGTAATCCCATATGAACAGAGATACATAGCAAAGCCAGCAAGCCAGAAAAAGCCAACTACGAAAATCTTAAACACTGTTGCGGCAGACAGATGGAGGACCTCTTCCATCAGATAGTACCCTGAAGACAGAATCACAGAGGGAAAATCAATATGCCCTAACGAGGGCATATCTCGCCAGGCAGAAAAATAAGAGTTCTCGTTGAACATCACGCTGAAGTCTGTAGGCGGACCCATTGCATCGGTGCCAACAAAAAACGAGCCTGAAAAATAATTTCTAAAAATGATTAAGGTAATAACGGCAAAGAATAGCGCCGGCACTAATATATTTTTTACACTGCGGCTGGATGCTATATCCTTCCAGTTCATTCTTTACCCGCCTGAGACTTTGAAATGTCCGTATATATAATTAATGTCTATACAACTTATGCTTATCTATATTTTCAGATTATCTATTCAACAGAATTTCTGCAATTGGATCAACAAAGGCTTTAATTTAGTTGAAACACTTACCCTATATAGAGAAAGTTAAGAGGCTTAGTTCATGCAAGATTCCGATTTCCAGCGTTTCTCTGTAATTCTCCCTACCTTCAATGAAGCAGAAAATATAGAAAAAATGGCATCAACACTCTTTGGACTGTACCCAGGAATAAAAGTTCTCGTAATGGATGACAATTCTCAAGATGGTACCATCGAGATCTGCAGGGAAATAGAGAAGAATAACGCTGATTTTAGAATCAATGTAAGAGACATTAAAGATAAGGGCTTGACTGCAAGCGCCATGGAAGGGATTGTAAAGAGTGAGACGGAGTATTATATAGTGATGGATTCCGATTTCCAGCACCCTCCGGCAATCCTTAGAAAATTGATGGAGGAATTATTGTCCGGTTCTGATATGGTCATCGGCAGACGTTCAGAGAAAGGTGCTTTGAGTACGGGCCGGAGATTATCATCTGATGCGGCACAGTATCTGGCCGCCTTCTATCTATGTTTTATCGGCCAGCAGGGTTCGAAAGACATTATGAGCGGTTTGTTCGGTGGTCGCACAGAGATGTGCCGCAAAGTTATTCAGGAAAAAGAGCAGGAATTTGAACGCATGGGTTTTAAAATCCTTTTTGATCTGTTGAAGTTTATCAATCCTGAGGCAAAGATTACTGAAGTGGAATATGAATTCGGCGCCCGGGCCGGGGGCGAGTCTAAAATCAGTTCCACAATTATAATCTCGGTCTTAAGGCAGTGCGGAGTCTTCGGTAAAGGCTGCGCCAGCATTGCCAATGCAGTCCTTTCTAAAAAATAAACAACCAGAAAAAGGCCAGAACATTGAAACGACAGTTGGCCCATAAGAAGATCTGCAAAAACTATTGATTGTGCAGAGAACAACATGAAAGTAAATTATCAATCAGTCTGATAACCTTTAGAGAATTGAACATCTGGATGATGTCTGACTTGATCGTTTAAGGTAACAACTGATAAAAGAGTAGGTTCAAGGAAAAAGTATTTTTATAAAAATATGTGAAACTCTGAAATGAGAGAATATCATGTTATGCATTGACAATAAATTTGTGTTAAATGTATAGATGAATAAGTATTACGAATATTAATATAATACTAATACTATCTACATATGCTTCATCAGAAGCTACATAACATGGTGGTAAGGACATGAATAGAACTATAAAAATGCTGATAGCATTTGCCGTTGTAGTGTCATTCTGTATAACACCTGTTGCATATGGAATGAGCACTCCAGTTACTGAAGAGATGTCTCTTGATATGACATTGGGAGATTACGCAATCTCTTCGTCAAAGGCAGAAGAAATAAGTGAAAAAGTAGTTGAATTAAATTCAATGGAAAGTTTCAAATCCATTGAAAAAGACAGTATATTGGAGATTGGCAATAATTCATCCAGCTTAGTTGGCTCTGCAGAATATTATAAGTCATTGACAAAATGCATATCTGACAGCATTCCAGTGGTTTCTTTAGATGGCGTATCTGCATTCACAGACAGCAATCTCGATATGCCTACTGCATTTGTGGAAAATGCAACCGCAAGTGGGGTTTATTATGATAAATCAACTGGTGCAATGTGTTGCTATAGTGTAAAATGTGATGATTTGAATGAAGCCCGAAACAGAGTATACGGATGGGCGGATGATAAACTAACTCAAAGCCTTGAAATCAAGGAGAATGCATCATTAGCTTCCTCTGCAGAGACCCCGGTGTGGGGCGGTGAAATCCAGTCATATGGAGATATATCATGCGGAGATTATGGATGGTTCTACATAAGGACTAACTATTACGAGCAAATGACGAACAGCAATACATATCGTTATTATCAAGCTGATTACAAACTTCAGGCTGTTCCAAATACCAGTGCAAACACTAGAATCGCTGATATGAATGTGCAGTGCGATGTTGACAAATTAAGGAGCACTCAAAAACTTCTAGACTATGGACCAACAACTACCTCGGGATCTTCAACAGCAAGTGTAAACCTTAATTGGAGCGTCAGCTTAACTGGTGGTTTCCAAGTAGAATGGGAATTGAACGTTCATATTCCATACCAGATATAATGGTTCATGATTATTCTTCATTTGGAGAGAATTTATTTACATGTAGCCATGACATCCAAGAAAGTGGCAATGTTGGATCCAGTACAATTCTAGTCAAACCAGGATTGATTGCTTCATCTGCTAGGTCCACAGATAACGGTTCATATACCATAGAAGACAATTATAGTGTAAATTATTGTAAATATCAAAAAGTTGGATCCAGTTGGTCCTGCCAGAATTATCACTTATTTTACACTACACTAAATGTAAACATTCCTTAAACACTACATTTGTAGTTTAGATATGCAGTTTACACTGCATTCATTTTTATTTTTAATTAGATTTTAGCAGAGTACTGATAAGAATATTCAAAAATAGAAAAATGCTCAGTGAATAAAGAGCATTTTTGACAGGATTCTGAAATGTTCAAACGGATTAAGACGTTTGATAATCACCGAATATTGCATCAGAGAGTATAGACCCGTCAGTAATTTTGCAGCCTTCGCCCAGTAATACATTCTGGAGACGGCAGTCGCGTCCAATTGTGCAGTTGTTCCGCATGAAAACACCGTTTAATTCCGAGTCTGCACCGATTACTGAATCGTGTCCGACAGCCGCAGAGTTCAAAACAGCGTTGTCACCAATAGAAACATTTGCACCTATGTAAGCCGGTCCAACGACCGTACATCTGCTGGTAGCAAAATTAGAAGAAACTATCGGCCCCTCGCAACGAGCATTGTTACGATCACCCATTGTACCCCGGCGTTCAGCCATCTGCAGATTGGCTCGCAGCAGATCATCTGGATGACCAATGTCAACCCACATCCCCTGCAGCACCGATCCTTGAATCTTTTTACCATCTTCCAGAAGAGCGGGGAAAAGTTGCTTAGAAAAGTCAAATTTTTCACCAGCAGGAATGTACTCCAGCACTTCTTTGTTAAGAATATAGATGCCAGCATTAATGAGGTTTGAAAAAACTTCTTCTGCCGCAGGTTTCTCTTTAAAACGAGTCACAGCCCCTGTTTCATCCAGTCCCACAATTCCGAACTCGCTGGGGTTTTCTACACTTGTTAAAGCCATTGTCGCTACTGCTCCAGACTGCTGATGCTCATTAAGCAGTACATTCATATCAACATCTGCAAGCACATCCCCACTAGCTACAACAAAAACATCAGAAAGTTGGTCCTCAAGGAGTTTGACAGCCCCGGCAGTACCAGCTGGCTGTTCTTCAACTGTGAAATGAACATCGACACCAAAGTCTACATTGCGAAGATTCTGGATCAGATCCTCTGATTTGTAGCCACAAGTCAGGTATACTCCTTGTATTCCTGCCTGAGCCAATGAGCTTACAACATATTTGATGCATGGGACATCAAGTATCGGCAACATAGGTTTCGGCAACGAATCCGTCAGGGGCCGGAGTCTTGTTCCCTCTCCCCCCGCTAGAATTACACCATTAAGCGGTCTAAACATTGCACATTAGTATGTATTCAGCAGGTATTTAATGGGAAAGTTCAACAGTGCGTAAATGCAACGCCTCATTCAAGATCAGCCTAAGAAACCTCTTTGATTAGCTGCTCGCAGTACAAACTCACCAAGATCTTTAGACTGTCTCAGATTGCTGGAGATGTATGAGGTGATTTCACGGTGTGATTCATCAGTCTCATAATCGATACTGAGTGTGTCTACGGCCTTGGCGATGTCAGGCATTGAACTGAGAATATCTGGATTCATGAACTGCAGAGCCGAACGCATGCTCGTGTCAAAGTGCGGGCAGACGTCACGAACAAAGTCTAGATCCTTTTCTGTTAAAGCATCCATACCCAGCAGCTCTGGTGGAATTCCTAAAGAGTATAAAGCACAGCAAAAGCCGATTGCCCGCGGCAGTTTTACACCTTCCATGCTGCGGGAGTAACCAAAGAGACCAATGTGCAGTTTCCTTTTCCTCCTACGCGGGACATAGTTAGAAACTTCACAGATGAGCGGTGCTAGTTTGACAAGACGCTTGCGGTAGGAGGTAGAGCAACGCGTTATGATGTCCTCAGCCTGCTGCTGATCAATTTCATGAGCGTTCTTTTTGCAACTGTCATTGAGCTGCTGGATGCCGCTGCGGACTTTCTCATTTGAATTATCATATTTGAAAGCAGATTGAACTGTAAAAGTCTGCACGGACGGGTATTCTTCCATGATTTCGTTTACATTATCTGGCTTCAGGTCTCCTCTGAAAGGTGCTGAACCAACACCGATTATGGGGAATATCTCAACACCGCTTCTCTCTTGCAACTCTTGAAGATTATATAGAGCAATTTTGTTCATAAGTATGGCACTAAGATCGCCATAGTTCATAGCAGGGTCAGAGCGGGCTAGGAATACGCGCTGATAATCCAGATTTTTGCCGCTAATGTATTTTTCAGTAATATTGTGTGCATCCAGCATATGATCAAGATCTTCAAAAAGAGGGATGACATTGATGGCTTCGGGTTCAAATGTTCCGATCCAGTCAGATACTGGCGTTGAATCGTCAAAAAGCATGTGCTGTTTACCTACCACAAAATTGCGATAGTAACTGTAGACACGATCTAGCGACAGAGCTGAAGAAGTCATCGGCAGGATTACTTCAAAAATAGGCGGGATGTCGTTTTGATAGAACAACTGAGCAGTATCAAAGGAACGGGGAATCGACTCCAGCGTTTCCAGCAAAATCTTGGCTTCATCTTTTTCTACAGTTGGATTGGGCACACGCAATGTAAGAAAAAGATCTTTGCCTATCTGCTTCTCACGGAAATACCACTCATATTTGGAAAGCAATTTTTTGACCACAAAGTTATCAACTTCCTTACCTTCACAATCCCACATCTGTTCATCACATTCTAAGTGAGAAAACACGTAATAAGCTTCCTGAATCTCATCTTCACCACCCATTTCTGGTGATTCTGCAAAAAAAGGCGGATTGACATTATCAGGGTGCTGGGTACTCATACAGCGAGGAATGTTGAAAGAGGTCATTGTATGTGCACTTGAGCATTAGTATTTAAAATTGATCTTCTCTCAAGTCGTTATTTGAAAATAACGTAATTACTACACGAAATCATTAGAAATAAGCTTTATATTCTATGAAAAATGTAAAAAATATAACGAAAAACGTTTAGAGCTTTTTAGTGCTCTCAACTATATCCCACATCACCACATCACCTTTCTGGTTTGATACATGGCGAGCCGCTTTTACCCGGGAGTATAATTCTAATGAAATAGAGAAGATGAGCTTGAAAGGATGAAATCCCAAGGTCTTCATTGAATCAAGCGTTGCATGGAGAATCAGTTTTTTATCCCAGGTGGGAATTTCAAAATCATAATCTTTTTTCATATATTGCTCGCCGATATTAACCCTGATCCGCTGCTTAAGAAAGTCTTTGACGGTATCAGGACCGCGGTTCAGAACAACTGCATCCGGTGCATAGACGCTGTGATAACCTTTCCGTTCCAGTTCCATCTTCATAATATCCTCGTCAGACTGCTTGCCCACAGTCAGCGAGATTCCCAGATTTCTAAAGGCTATGAGCTCCCCGATTTTCGGGACTTTAAGAGAAATGTTATGATGCATTTCCCAGATCATATGGGAAGCAAACCCTACAAATGTAGAGATGTCATTGGTAGGTATCGGATGTCCTCCTACTATACCAGTCTGCGGATCGTCAAAAGGCGCCAACAGCGGCATAAGACATTTGCTGTCACGGAAGACATTATCTGCATTGAACAAAACAACGATGTCTGTATCAACACGACTCAGAGCAGCGTTGATTGCTGAGTTTTTACCTTCTCTTTTTTCCTGCACGATGAGTTCCAATGTAGGATATTCATTAATGAGTTCGGTGACTATTTTATCTGTATCATCGGTGCTGGCGCTTGAAACAACATACGTTTTCTTCAGCACAAACCCTTCAATCTGCTGCACATAAAGCGAGCGAATTGCTTTCTCGATATTATTGGCTTCATTATATGCGCATATACATACTGAAACAGACTGCATTTTTTCACCAATTAAATAAAAAGTTAGTGGAGGGGAATCCACAAACTTCAGTGCCTGAAGACTCTGGTTCCGGTAAACACCATTGCCATGTTATGTTCGTTGGCAGCCTGAATCACTTCTTCATCACGGATGGATCCGCCCGGCTGGATGATTGCGGTGGCTCCCACTTTAGCAGCCTCATCGACTCCGTCCCTGAAGGGGAAGAATGCATCGGAAGCCATCACTGAGCCTTTTGCATCCTCGCCTGCCTTGTGTCCAGCAATGAATGAAGAATCGACACGGGACATCTGCCCGGCTCCGATTCCTACAACTCTTTCGCCTTTAGCAAGAATGACAGTATTGGACCAGATATGTTTGACTACTCTGTTGGCGAACAGCAGAGTCTTGATTTCTTCCTCAGTCGGAGCGCGGTTGGTTACCACTCTCAGATTGTCTCTTGTGACCTGAGAATTATCAGCACTTTGCACGAGCATTCCGCCTTTGACATATTTCATCTTCAGTGTCGGGGCGTCAGCCAGAGTTACAGCTTCGTTAGTCCTCATGATCCTGACATTCTTCTTTTTAGTAAGAATCTCAAGAGCCTCGGGTGCAAAGGATGGTGCCATGACAATCTCTACAAAATGCTTGCTGATTTCATCAGCAGTAGCTACATCGCATTCTCTGTTCAGACCGATAACACAACCAAAAGCGGCCAGAGAATCAACGTTGTAAGCGGTAATGAATGCGTCATAGATGTTATCGGCACAGGCAATCCCGCAGGGATTGGTATGCTTAATCACGACTGCACAGGGACGCTCTTCGAATTCACGTAAAAGAGAAAGTGCTGATTCAATATCGAGAATATTGTTGAATGAAATCTCTTTTCCGTGCAGTTTCTCCAGACGGGAAGCTGCCACGCCCTTGGTAAATGGATCAGCATAGAAAGCTGCAGCCTGGGAAGGATTTTCGCCGTAGCGGAGATCCTGGACTTTCTCCATGCCGATGGTAAGATACTTCGGGAACTGTTCTGTGGGGAACACTCCTCCGAGATACTCAGAGATCATACAGTCATAAGCAGCTGTGGAGCGGTATGCTTCAAGCATCAGACGTTTAAGCGTCTCCTCGCCGATTTCCCCATTGCTGCTGTCCATCTCTTCGATTATTGGATTATAATAGGAAGGATCAGTAACAACTGCCACTGAATTGTAGTTCTTGGCGGCAGCGCGGATCATGGAAGGACCACCGATATCGATGTTTTCGATGATGTTTTCCAAAGTAGAATTTGGTTTAAGAACTGTTTCTTTGAAAGGATACAGGTTTACAACAACCATATCGATCTTCTTGATGTTCATTTTTTTAAGCTGTTCCATATGCTCAGGAACATCTCTGCGGGCCAGTATACCAGCATGTACATTTGGATGCAGTGTTTTAACGCGTCCATCAAGCATCTCCGGAAATCCGGTGATGTCTGAAACATTCACGGTAGGAATGCCCTTGTCATTGAGCAGAGCCGCGGTTCCACCAGTTGAAATTAACTCTACTCCGCGTGAGCGCAAGGCATCTGCGAAGTCTACTATGCCATTTTTATCCGAGACACTTACAAGTGCGCGTTCAATCTTGACCAAAATCAGGCCTCCACAAAAGCAAACCGTGAGGTTTACCAGCTATATATCTAACCTTCACATATGAAGCTTATTATCAAAACCAGCTAAAGAAGGTATAAGATTCTTGAGTTTTCAGAAGCACATCTTTTATTTTGATGAATATTAAAAGAGCATTTTGTAAAATATGATTTTAACAAATAACTTCGTCAATTAACGAAATATATCTTCAACAAATACTAAAACAGATATATAGCAGAACAAAATCAATGTTTCATGGCCGACAACAACAATATGCCGACCAGAGTCCTTGCAAATCCTGCGCCCCTGGGGCTTCTAGGTTTTGGAATGACAACTGTACTGCTGTCATTTCACAATCTGGGAATGTTTCCCATGGATATGACAATCCTGGCACTAGGAGTTTTCTACGGCGGACTGGCACAGCTGATTGCAGGGATTATGGAATACAAGAATGGGAACACTTTTGGAGCTACTGCCTTCACATCATATGGATTTTTCTGGATGGCTTTCGTCCTCGTAGTTCTGAATCCGTTTGGTGAAGCAGATACCGCAGCTGGAGGAATGTTCTTCCTGCTCTGGGGAATTCTTACGCTCTTCCTTTTCATAGGAACGCTGCACTCCGACATGTCTATGAAGATAATCTTCGGAACACTGACCGCATTATTCTTCATCATTGCAGCAGGGAACTTCACTGGAAGTGAGATTATTCCGATAATGTCGGGCGCCCTGGGAATCATCTGCGGAGGCTCTGCGATGTACAGGGCATTCGGAGAAGTCATCAACGAACAATATCAAAGAGAGGTTTTACCTCTCTAAATTTTTATAGTCATAAAAAACCTACATATTCACTTACACAGCTAAACTGACACTAAGGGGGCAGCTGACTCTGTCGGCACCTGTTTAGAAAAGCCTCGGCGTTGATGAAGATGATCAGATATCGTTAATGGAACGTGAATACGATTATGATATCTTAAATGCTAAAGATCATAAGATGCAGAAGCGGCTTGAATAGAAAGAGCTGAGAGGCAGGTTTGAAGGAGCAGAAGAGACTGGCCGAAAAGAATAGATACATGAAGGAAAAGTGAAAGGAAGAATAACGATCAGATGAGTTATTCAGATCAATTGCTACCTTAAAAGTTCAATGAGCATAATCTAAAGTGCAGACAAGTCAGACCGCTCGTATGAATTGCTGCCAGGCATTGATTTCTTATAATTCCAGCATTGAATCGCCTGCTGTAAGGTTTTGTCAGAATTGTCTTCAAAAAATGCATGGATGTAAGCATTGTACTCAAACTGCCTGCCTATCTCAGCAGGACATTTCTTCTTTTCTGCAAGAATTTCATGATACGCCGCTATCGCTTCAGCATACGTCTTTCCTGTATTTGCCTTCAGCCATTTTTGAAATTGAACGTTAAAAGAGAAGTTGTTTCCGATTCTTTCTTTGAAAAATGCTCTGTGTTTTTCAGAGCATACAAAATCAGGCTCAATCAGTGACTCTTCTGAAATCTGCATGACTCTGGTCTTTGTATTCTTTGCTTTTTCTGCTGGCTTTATTTCACCGGTTGTCAGATAATCTGCGATGCGTTCTGTAAGTTCCATTTTGCTGCCTGATGCAGGAAGTCCGTTTGCTCTGCAGAATGCCACCAGTTCTTCTTTCAGAAAATAATAGCTGCGAAAAGTCTCCTCGTCAAGATTCCTGTCAAGAGCTGGCTTTTCATTCATGAATGCACCTTTTTTCTGTTGATTATGTAATTGCGTATCCATATTTTAGTGTGCGTTGATGCAATAATCCATAAAATTGCTCATTCAATTGAGCAATTCTTTACTTTTTGATAGTTTTGCTCAGTTTATTGAGCAAAATTTAATCTACTATTCCGCTTATTTACAATGCACATGATTGCCAGAGACGAGTACCTGCAGAAGCTCATAGACCTTCGCGATACTGATCTGATCAAAGTCGTAACGGGAATCCGCCGCTGCGGGAAATCTACCCTGTTCAAACTGTATCAGGATTACCTGAAATCAAACGGAGTTTCCAACGAGCAGATCATCTCTATAAACTTTGAGGATCTGGCATACGAAGAGCTGCTGAATTACCGCAGTCTTTACGATCATGTCAAAAGCCGTCTGATCTCTGAAAAAATGAACTATGTTTTTTTAGATGAAATACAGGCTGTAGATCAGTTTCAGAAAGCAGCCGACAGCTTGTATATCCAAGACAATGTTGATCTTTACATCACTGGTTCCAACGCATCACTTCTTTCAGGAGATTTAGCAACTCTGCTTTCTGGCAGATATGTAGAAATCGCAATGATGCCCCTGTCGTTCAAAGAGTATGTTTCTGCACAGACTGACAAGTCAAGCATTTCAGAATTGTATTCAAAATATCGCAAAAACAGTTCTTTTCCTGGTGCGGTAGAAATCTCCAGCCATGGCAAACTGCGGGAATATCTTTCAGGAATATACAATACTATAGTGCTGAAAGATATTGTCGCGAGATACAATATTCAAGACGTATCAATGCTGGACAGCATCATCCGCTTTATGTTTGACAACATTGGGAATATCTGCTCATCAAGAAAGATTGCGGGAGCTCTGGCTTCCAGCGGAAGAAAGGTCTCTGCCAATACTGTGGAACGCTACCTTTCGGCTATGACTAGCAGTTATATCCTTTATCAAGCAAGACGTTATGATCTCAAAGGAAAACAGTATCTGGCGTCAGGCGAGAAATACTATGTGGCGGACATCGGCCTGCGGAACTATCTTCTCGGTGACAAGGCTGCAGATTTGGGCCACATCCTTGAAAATATTGTTTTTCTTGAGCTTCTGCGCCGCGGAAATGATGTATATATCGGCAAAGTAGGCAATTCAGAAGTGGATTTCATTGCTGTCGGCGAGGAAGGTACAGCATATTATCAGGTGGCAGCAACAGTTCGGGAAGAGTCAACACTGAATCGAGAGCTGGCGCCTCTGGATATGATTCAGGATCACAATCCTAAGTATCTGCTCACACTTGATGACGACCCGCCGATGTTTCATAACGGCATCAGGCAGATAAACGCCCTTGACTGGCTGCTGTCCCGTCCGCAGGATTGAACTGCTTGAGCGTTTAGTCTCAATCACTGAGTTATTCTGCTCCTTAGAAACTCTATTACCTGCTCTCTGTCATGAATGACGAACTTATGTTCAAAGCCGTCATTAGTATAAACTGAAATTCCGTTCGGCACAATGCCCAGCGTATTTCTTTTCTTTATATCTTGGATGGCAGCATACTCAATGCGCGTTTCTCCTGTTTGTATATTAACAGCATGCGATTTGAATGTAAGGCCGTTCTCATCAAAATTGATCCATCCGCCTACTGCTTCTTTTCCACGCATGTAGTTAGCACCGATTTTCTCATTGACATAATTCTCAGCCATATTTCATCACATCCCTCATATTGTTAAACGTAATAGTAATATAATCATCAATATTTATATTATGTTATACATATGTATTCTGCTGTATTGAAACTGCAAATAACCGTTTTAACAAATGCTGCAATCTCTAAAAAGCAGCATATTTTGGTTGATTAGTTCCATAGAGAAGCAGAAATGATAATACCCTCATTCCAGATACAGTGAGAAAGGTGCGGATGCATGTTCATAATCAGTGAAAGGATCAACGGGCAGTTCATTTCAGTAGGAAAAGCGATAGATAACAGAGATTCAAAATTCATTCAGGAACTCGCTTTGAAGCAAGTAGACAGCGGCGCCCAGGCTTTGGATATCAACGTAGGACCGGGAAGAGACAACGGCCCGGAAGACATGACCTGGCTGGTTTCAACTGTTCAGGAAGTGACGGAGGTCCCGCTGTGCATTGACGCTTTCGGACCCAAAACCATGGAAGCGGGAGTCAAAGCATGCAACAACCCGATCATAATGAATTCAACCAATGCAGACCCAGCGCGCATGGAGAAGTATTTCCCCATCTGCAGGGAATACAATGCAGACATCATATGCCTCTGCATGGACGAAAAGGGAATCCCCAACTCCGCCGATGCCAGAGCTGAAATGGCCATGCTGATGATGGCTACTGCAATGGAATATGAGATCATGCCGGACCGCCTGTTTCTGGATCCTCTTGTAATGCCGGTCTGCGCGGCCCAGGATCAGTGCGCTAAGGTCATTCAGGCAGTAAGCATGTTCCAGTCGCTCAATGAACCTGCACCGAGGACTGTAGTAGGTCTGAGCAACGTTTCCAACGGAGCCAAGAACCGCAGTCTCATAAACACCACATATCTGGCAATGCTCATGGGTGCCGGACTGTCCTCAGCAATCATGGATCCTGAAGACAAGGAGCTGATGGATGCCCTCAAAGCCGGAGAGATCCTGCTCAACAGATCGCTCTACTGCGATGATTTCTTGAGAGCTTAATCTCTCAGCTCAGCATCTTCAATTATTCTGGGAACGACTGATTCCCAGGAAATTGCCATAATGTGCACGCCGTGCACTCCCTTTATCTTCTTTATTTCTTCAATAGTCTCATGACAAATGGCTAGACCCTCTTCTTTGGGGTCGGCGGCAGACTTCATTCTGGAGACCATTTCATCAGGCAGGCTGATGCCGGAAACATTATTCTTCATGTGTTCAGCCATGTTGTAAGACTTCAGAGGCATCACGCCGGCAAGGATGTGCACTTTTTTATCGAGACCTCTGTCACAAACGGAAGACATGAAATCTCTGAATCTTTCAACATCGAACACTGCCTGAGTCTGAATGAAATCAGCACCGGCGGTGATTTTCTTAGCCAGCCTCTGCACCCTGAATTCAAATGGATCAGCAAAGGGATTGGCGGCAGCGCCGAGAAACAGTTCAGGCTTCTCTTTAAGCTCATCTCCGCCCCAGACCCGGCCTTCGCAGCGCATCTTGTTGAAGATCATCAGCTGCTGAATTGAGTCAATGTCATAGACGTTCTTAGCCTCCTTCTGATTACCGAAACTCTGATGGTCGCCGGACAGACACATCACGTTGTGAATGCCGAAAGCAGAGGCGCCGAGGACGTCAGACTGCATGGCAATTCTGTTTCTGTCGCGGCAGGTCATCTGCAGTATCGGCTCGACTCCCTCCTGCAGACAGGCCAGAGAAGAAGCGAAACTGGAGATTCTTACGATAGCAGTCTGATTGTCAGTAAGGTTGACGGCATCAACGCAGTCTTTGAGCATAGCCGCTTTCTTTCTGATTGTTTCACACGAAGCAGATTTAGGCGGGCTTATCTCAGCAGTCACGGCGAACTTTCCTGACTCGAGAACATCCTTCAAATGACTCATTCCAGCCCCTCCTTGATTTTCTTTTCATCTTCGCTTAAAACCATCTCCTTGCGGACAATCTTTCTCGGACCGCCGGATCTGGAAGGAATCCAGTTTTTAGGGGGAATTATTTCTGAAAGTGTTTCAAGACGGTTCAGCCTTTTGAGGTTCTGATATATTGCATCCCAGGCGCATTCAGTATCAGGATTAATCTCACACTTCCCGTTTTGAGAACCGCCGCAGGGGCCGTTAAGCATAGATTTCGAACATCTGGCAATGGGACAGATTCCGCCGGTGAGGTGAAGCGTGCAGTCTCCGCAGCCGCCGCATTTCTCAAGATAGATTCCCTGTTCTTCCGGACCGCCCATGTTAGAAGTGTTCAGACCAGGGAAAACAGGAATGCTGCTGACTTCCTGAATAAACTGCACTCCGACCCCGCATCCCAGAGACAGAATGACATCCGCCGAGGAGGCTTCTTCAGCAATCTCTTTAGCCCACTCTTTTTCACACTGTCTTTCCTTAGAGACTTCAGAGATCTCCCAGCCTAGAGAGTTCAAGTCTGAGTACAGACCGAGAGCTTCCGACAAGGCAGAGACTTCCCTGTCGCCTCCCGCCATACACACAGAGGCACAGGAACGGCAGCCGGCAATCAGGATTTTTTTATTATTTCCTATTATTGAAATAATTTCGGAGATCGGTTTTCTTTCAGCAATTATCATCTCTCAGCCCCCAGAATGTCAGGATGTCCCAGTCTCATAACTACTTCTTTCATGTTTTCAAATAAATTAACTAAATCAACTGCCTGATTAGGAGCCAGATTTAGAATTTCAAGCCTTTCACCGCTGATTCCAATTTCTGTAAGTATGTCACGGACTTCATTCACGCAGCGCCTGGCCTGATAGTTTCCAGAATTGTATTTGCAGTTGCCTTCAACACAGCCTGCAATAATCACAGCATCTGCTCCCTTCCTGAAAGCGCGCAGAATGACAGCTTCATCGATTCTTCCAAGACAGGGAAGCGCTAAAACTGCAGAATCTGGCAGGTCTGCACTCTCAACTGTTTCTTTCATTTTTTCACAACAAATTATCAAAATACGGCAGTCATTCATGCAAACACCTCAGGACATCATCGACAGCGCTGATGATTTCCACCCTTCCAGCACCCTTTAAGGAGATAGCAGAAGCAGGGCAGAGATTTACACATAATCCGCAGGCCTGGCAGAGATCTCTGCAGATTTCAGACTTTCCTCTTTCATTTATAGAGGGAGCATGAAACAGGCACACTCTGACGCATGTAATGCAGGACGCGCATTTCTCCTCGTCAACTTCTGCAGAATCAACCGCAAGAGGATTGCGGGCGGCAGTAACAGCTCTGGTGGCAGCGGCTCTGGCAGAAGTGTCCATTTCCCTCGGCAGCAGAGCACGCGAGGCAGTGCCGCACAGAAAGATACCGTTTCTCATTGAAGTCACAGGACCTCTGCTCACATTTCCCAGACGGAAATGGCCGTCCTCGTAAAGATTGATGGAAAACGCCTTCGCCCAGAAAGCGGCGTTTCTCACTTCCTGCTCTTCATCAGTAATGACTAGATCAGGAAGGATATCCAGCACTTTTCCTGATGGAGAATCAGTAACTCTCATTTTACCGGAAGAGCGTTCAATATTCTCTGCCCTGATGAATATAATTCCTTTCTTCTGAGCTTTACAGTATTCCAGCTCATCAAGCCCGAATGTCCTCACTTCAGGAGTGATTATATAGATTCTGCAGTCTGGGTTGTTATCCTTTATCTCGATGGCCTTCTCAACTGCAACGATGTGCGATGAACGGGAAGGTTTCTTGGCATCAAGCATTATCACAACTGTGCCGCTGCATCTTATTGAATTGTTTTCTAAAACTGAAGATAATGTAATGCAGTTGGAATCGGCAGCCTTGGGAGTCTCGTCGACGGCAATGACTGCAGCACCGACATTGAATTTTTTAACTCCAGAACCAGTCTCAATCTCAGCCAGAAAATCTCCCTGCATGCCTGTGAAGCTGAGCAGCCTGCCCTTGACAGTCTCAACACCTTCTAGAGGCGAAAAGGTCTCTTCAGGAAGCACCAGGCGCAGAGGAGCCTCACCCTGATGAATGATTTCTTCAGCAGCAATCTCTGAAGATTTTCCTCCTCCGGCGATAAGAATCAATGAAGCCCCTCCAGAAATGCAGCGGCCTTGCCGGCGGCGGCGATGCCTTCTTCCACGCTTTCCCTGATGTCCTTGGGACCGGTGCAGCAGCCGGCGGCGTAAGCTCCCTCGCCCTTCTTGATGAAGAAGCCGTACTGATTGCACTGCAGTCCGAGAGAAGCAGCAAACTTCTGCGAGTTCGGGGGAGGCTGCAGTCCTACTGCCAGCACAACAATGTCAAAGGGATCCTCGCGGACTTCGTCTTCGACTGTAGCATATCTTACCAGCGGCCTGCTGTCTGCTATGACTTCCGCCGGCCTGCTTCTTACCACGTGTACGCCGTCTTCCCTGCCGTACTCGGCAAGCTTGTCATAACCTCTGTCAGAAGGTCTCCAGTCCCGGTAGAAGAATGTAACCTCGATGCCGGGCAGTTCTTTTCTGATTCGTTTCACTAGTTTGAGAGAGTATTTGCAGCATACTTTGGAACAGTAGGGAGCACCGTGCTTGGCGTCTCTGGAACCTACGCACTGAATAACAGCCAGGCTTGAAGGGGCTTTACCGGTCGAAGGCACGTGTATGTCATTAGAGATCATCATCGTCTCTAAGTCTCGGGAGGTAAGAACGTCAGCGCAGTCCGAGTAACGATACCTCGCATCTCTGGCAGCGTCGAAAGTCGGCGAGCCGATAGCAATGATAACTGCTTTCACCTCAATCTCAGAAAGACCTGAGGAAGACTGGACTGAAAGAACATAGCTGCCGGGAATACCGCGGACATTAATTACTTCTGAATCAGAGAGCAGTGTAACAAACGGAGACTTCCTCACCTCTCTTCTGATATCCACAGGAGAACAGGCATCACATCTCTGGCAGACTGGATTGGCTTTGCAGCACAAATCTCTTGACAAACCGCCTATGTGCCTGCCGGAATCTATCACTGCAGAGGATATTCTCCTCCTGGAAAGCTCGAGAGCTGCGGCAAGCCCGGCAGCTCCTCCCCCGATGATTCCGACTTCGTACATATTGTTCTCCTGAGATGATGCTATTGTTTATTCACTTTGTGAAGGAAGCTTGAATAACAGACAAGAATATAGCGGTTTGTGGCTCTGATATCATTTACGGTAGATGTCGACAGGGATGTTAATCAAGCGGTGCAGGGAAGCCCGGACGCGGTCTGTCCCGGAGGCTGCACCCGTTTCAGTTCATCATATGAAGGCTTGAAGATATTTATCGAAGTTTTAAATGAGCTGGGAATCAAAGGCACGTTTTTCATGGAAGGAAAAACAGCTGAAGCCATCAGCGCAGACTGTGACCTGAGAGATTTGATGAAAATCCACGAGATAGGATGCCACGGCTATAACCATGAAGACTTAACAGGAAAAGACAGCGGGGTAATTCTCACCAATGAAGAGATAAAAGCAGCTGTAGAAAGAGGAATCAACGCAGTAAAAGAAGTCTTCAAAAAAGATCCGCGGGGATTCAGAGCTCCTTATCTTCACTACGATGACCGCATACAAGCAATAATTTCAAACTTAGGATTTAAATACAGCTCATCGACCGTGAAGGTTGATGACGAGTGCGTCTGCTCTGAAAACAAGATTCTGGAAATACCAGTGCTGAAAACCAGAGATTCAGGCGGCAGATGGATGCAGTCCTACCTGTGGCCGCTGCACGAAGGAAAACGCTCTCCAACGGATTATAAGTACCTTTTATCGAAAGAAGTGCCGCTGCTGGTTCTCGGAGACCACTCATGGCATATGGTAGAGAATTACTCAGGAATGTTTTCAAAAGAGAAAATAAAACAAAATAAGGAAGAGCTGAGGGACATTCTGTCCTATGCTCTTGACAGGGAGTTTGAGTTCGTAACACTGGAAGAGTATGCGGAAAGATTCAGCTCAAGCCGATGATTTTTCCATCGTCCGTGTAATCGATGTGTTTAGCAGCCGGATCGGTAGGCAGACCGGGGATCAGCATGATCGTTCCGCATATGGGGACGATGAATCCTGCTCCTGCAGACAAAGCGACTTCTCTCACTTCCAGTTCCCAGCCTGTCGGGGCCCCTTTGAGCGCTGGATTGTCTGAAATGGACAGCTGAGTCTTAGCAACGCAGACCGGCAGATTTCCTTTGCCTGACTGCTCTATCGATTTTATGTCTCTTTCAGCAGTCCCCACATACCTGACTCCGGAAGCTCCGTAGATTTCTGTAGCGACCTTGTGAATCTTTTCTTTGACTGTCAGCGAGTCTTCATAAAGAGTGTGGAAGTCTGCTTTTCCTTCCTCAAGAACCTTCATCACTGCCTGTGCCAGCTCGTTTCCTCCTTCGCCTCCCTTGGCAAAGACTTCGGAAATGGCGCAGGGCACTCCCAGTTCTCCGCAGTGCTTTCTTACTGCCTCAATCTCTTCATCAGTATCAATGGAAAAGCGGTTGATGGCAACCACAGGAGGCACGCCGAACTTCTTGATGTTCTCAACATGCTTATCCAGATTGGCAAAGCCGCGTTCCAGTGACTCTTCTCCCAAGGCATCGTGCAGCTTGATTGCTCTGACTGAAGCTACAACGACTGCGCAGTCGGGGCGGAAGCCGGCCTGTCTGCACACAATGTCAAAGAATTTCTCAGCTCCCAGATCAGCGGCGAAGCCTCCTTCAGTCACCAGAACATCTGCAGTCTTCAATCCGTACTTTGTCGAAATGACGCTGCTGTTGCCGTGAGCAATGTTGGCAAAGGGAAATCCATGAATGTATACCGGGTCCCCCTCTAAAGTCTGAACTAAGTTGGGATTGATGGCATCTTTGAGAATCAGCATCATAGCACCGACGCAGCCGATCTGTTCTGCGGTCACAGGCTTGCCGCGTATGTCGTAAGCTACGACTATCTCACCCAATCTCTTTCTCAAGTCGGATACTGAATTTGCCAAAGCAAGGATGGCGCTGATCTCAGACGCTGATGTAATAATGAAACCGCTTTCCCGCGGGATGCCGCCGGTGCTCTTTCCTCCCAGGCCGACAACAATGTTCCTGAGTTCCCTGCAGTTTGTATCCATGGTCTTCTTCCATGTAACTCTCGTAGGATCGATCTGCAGCTCGTTGCCCTTGGCAAGATGATTCTCCACCATTGCTGAAAGAAGATTGTGGGCTGCTGAAGCTGCATGAATGTCGCCGGTGAAATGCAGGTTGATGTCCCACATCGGATAGACCTGCGCATAACCGCCTCCGGTGGCTCCCCCTTTAATGCCAAACACCGGCCCCATGGAAGGTTCCCGGAGGCCTCCGGCCACTTTGACGCCCAAACGTCCCAGCGCTTCAATCAGGCCGATGGATGTGACTGTTTTTCCCTCTCCTGCTTTGGTAGCGGTGATGGCAGTAACCAGAACCAGCTTGCCGTTTGGCCTGCTGTCAAAGCGCTTGAGAACATCCAGAGGAATTTTGGCGGCGTATTTGCCGTAAAGATGCAGATCGTCAGGTGTAAAACCAAGTTTAGAAGCCGCAGCCTGTATCGGTTCCATGCATGCTTCGCTTGCAATTTCAACATCAGTCTTCATGAAGAATCACTGTATATGAACTGGTGATAGATTACGCATTATTAGAGACTTATTAACAGTCGTAATCTGAAAATGATATGAAACTCAAGATAATCAATCCCTCAGGCTCAGAATTGCATACCCCTCTGCAAGCCCTGTATAATTTTTCAAGATGTAGGATATCTGCTTTTTCACAGAGCGGCCTGTATATTCTGTTCCGTTCCATTCTTTAAGAATGATTTCATCTCCGACAGTAAATCCCCTGTCGTCTTTTCTGAGTTCAAAACTCTTGGCGCCGCCTGCAACAGCTTCAAAATATTCCGGCAGGATTTTCAATTCATGAATCATCATCAGTCCATCCGCATAAAGTATACATTAAGATTGATTTAAATTCGCAGTAAACAGAGTGCCAAAGTAGATATCACGCATCTGCATGGAGTATCGAGGGAAATTGAATGGGCGGATCACAGATTATTTTCGCTGTTGCAACGTGCATGGTAGTCATCGTCATCGCTGCGGTTTCATACTGGTATTTCAAATTTTACAAAATAGAGAGTTTTGTATGCCCGAAATGCGGCTGCGAGTTCAAGCCGAATGCCGGCAGGATGCTTCTGTCAAATGATAATTCAGAAACTAAAGTAGTCAAATGTCCGAAGTGCGGCTGCAAAGAACGCATGCAGCCTGTAAAAGCTGACAATATTCCTAAGAACTAAACTATTCTACAACGATGACGGTACTGCAATATGTCAGTTGCAGTCCGTTAGAATAATTCACAACTCTGAAAAAACACATACTCAGGGAAGTTAAGTGTGGTTAGTCATAAAAAAATAAAAATATTAATATCAAATAATGTCATATACCCTTGTGACAAACGGCCCTGGTGATCCCTCCGTCGCATTACAGGTCTCCGGCACTATTCTGGGAATTCATATGACTGTCCAGATTGAGAAAGGGCCGGACAGCACAGCACTGTCTGGTACCTGCAGTCTGACTGAAAATGACCTTCTCAGGCTTCTCTCAAACTTATCATCAGATTGGGAGAAAGAGTTTCGGGAGTCTCCGCTGTATCCCTTAATTAAAGACTTGAAGCTTGAAACTGCACTGATATATGACAGCCAGGGAGATCTTGCAGCTGTCGGCCATGTTACATCAAGCAAAGAATCAGCTGCCCTAGGAATTCTGAAAAACGGGGGAGATCTCCTACTGCTGCTGTCATTTACAGATCAAAGTCTGAATGATGCTTTGTGTGCTAATGATTCATTCACCGATTTTCTGGCAAAGGTCATAGAAGTTGCCGGTGCCATGAATCTCTGCATCGGTTTCAAGAAAGGAACGGCAGCATCATTTTCAGATGCGGGCAGCAGATTTTCAAAGATTGAAAAAGCAGTCTTTGATAAAAGCGTGTTTGAAAGGGTAGCTCTTCCTGACAGGAAAGAGTTAGACAACCAGACTATAATAGTTTCAGGGAAAGCAGTGCTTGAGTCAAGTTCTCTGGAATTTCTGCGCAGTCTGGGAAGAATAGTGCCCGGCGGCTCTGCGGTTTCACTCACTGCCGGCTACGGATCCCCGTCATTTATTCTCATAAGGATAACAAAAGGTTCCGAGACACTTGAGATAATGAATGACGGCCTAAGCTTTAGATATCTGGATTGTTACCTGAAGCTTGAATCCCCGATACTCATAGATGTCAAAGGAATGCTGGATTTCGATATTAACGGACAGGCTTCAACATTCATTATAGACTGTAAAGCATCTTCATCAAGCTTCGGGATATCCGCTGAATACGGAGGAGCTCCGATACCTTTTGGAGACTTGTTTTCACTAAGTCAGATCGGCCTCTCGATAGGAGAAGCAAAAGGTCTGCTGACTTTCGGAATCTGGGGAATTGTGCAACTCCAGAAGATAGATCTGTTCGCCCTGTTCTTTGCTCAGGTCGGAGGCGGAACCGTAAGAATTCTGGCAATGGGGCTTGCATTGAACAGGCTCAGCATATCATCATTGATTCAGTCTCTCATGCGTGTGACCCTGCCGGGATCAGATTACTTCGACTTCATCAAACTGGAGCCTTTTCCTCTTGAATCCACGGTGATGGAAACCAATGTATTCTCAGATCTTTCCAGAGAAGGTCTTGATAAGATAGCTGAGACGTTCAATAAAGCGTGCAGCGGCAAGCTGGGAGGAAGAGCTTCCAGTCCGGTAAAGGGCGATTCCATAATTGTAAGGGCAGACGGCAGCAACGGCTGGGTTCTGACTGATGAAATAAATGTCAGGCATTATTCTATAACTAAAAGTGGAAAAATATCTCTGTCCCCTCAATTTTATTACTGTACAGAAGCGAATCTGTCAGCGGGCAGTTATAACCTGTACAAAGGGATGTTTGTATGCGCATCAATCGAGATTCTGAAACAGAGAATCAATATTTACGGAGAAGTCGATGATAAGAACGGCTTCGAAGCTTTAGTAATGGTTGCCCCCATCAAGAACTCCTGGATCAAGCTTACAAAATCCGATAAAAATTACGCACTGATGGAAACTGGATCCAACAGCATTGTGGAACAGTATCTCCATGACGGGGACGGCCCGATATTTTATCTTTGTTTGAAGAAAAATAATTATAGAATGTATCTTGATGCTTCTCTGGAAATTACATTTCTTTCCTTGAAGGCTGCTACATACCTGTCATTCGAATCGGGATCATTTTACTTATATGCACAAATCAAATTTTTCCTGATAGAGGCGCGTTTGATGCTCTCGGCATCATACAGCGACTTCAACAATTCTTCATTCTTCTTCAAAATAACACTTGATTTCTCATTCTTTCAGGATATCGCTCAAACAGTAATAAACATGGTAAGGGCTTTTGTTGCCAAGACTCAAGCCAGAATCACAGATGTTCAAAATAAACTGGCGTATGCTCAGCAGCAGGTGCTGGGTTTACAGTATCAGATTGACAACGTTAACAGAAAGATTGATTCATATTCCTATGAACTGTCACACCTCAAATGGTACATGTTCTGGAAAATACCATATTATATCTGCGTACTGGGAGTTTTGGAAGTTGAGAAGGCTGGCATATATATTGCCATGGGTGTTGCATATGCTGCCCTGGAAATAGCTAAGTTAGCATTAGAAGCAGTAAAGCAGGTCACTGGAGCGATAGGTTGGCTCATAGAGAAATTGGTTGAAGCGGTGTCGTCAATATTCTATCTTAAAGAAATTTCAATAACACTTGATGCTAAGGCAAGTCAAAGCATGAGTGCTGCCCTGAGCGCCTGCTTCACACTCTTTGGGAAGGATTATACAATAAATACTTCAGCATCCCTCTCAGGCAACGTCAGCAGCGGCATACACAGCAGCATATCAAATAATGTCACCAGCAGAACGCAGTCTGAACTGAACAATATGGACAAACTAGATGCCGTTGCCTGCATAGATACAGCCTTGAAAGACTATATTGAACAAAGCGACTTTCCCTACACAGACTGTGATGAATACTGTCAGTGTATTTCAGACGGTCTTGAATTTGTATCTAAGTCTGCCACTACATATGGAGCATTAGGAGCATTTTACAAGTACACCTACGGGAAGGATGATGATCTCAGAGAAAGCAGAACCGGACAGATTGTCAACAGACTGAGCAATGCCCGTTCCCAGTGGATGGGAAACTTCGAAATACTGCTCAATGTAGACTGCGAATCTCTGATTCAAGAAGTAAAAAAAGAGACGCAGGCAAATGGCACTCAGAACGACTGTTCTGAAAACGTCCTCGGAGCTCTAGAAGAAAAAGGAAAAAAGTTTAGGAACTTTCAAGAATATCTGTTAGAACAGAAAGATATTATTTCTAAGATGGATGAAAATTTCCAAGAAGCAACCAGATCTGTTCAGGACAGTATCTTCAGTTCTCTTCCAGAACAGGACTGCAGCAACGATTCAGAAGATTTGGGAGAACGGTACTACGAAAGCGTTTTCAATATTTGTTCTGATTTTGCATTAAATGATGAAAATGCACCAGACAACTCTTTGGATGGGTTTGAATTAGACGATAAGGAGACATATTTCATAAACCCGGCGAATGAGCCGATTATCAATGCCATGTTTCTCAAGGTCTGCGAGAATTCAGAATCTCCGCGCCTGCAGAACATGAAATCAAGAGTTCAGGAGAATCTTGAAAGCAAACAAAAACTGAAGAATTACAGAGTAAGGATTCCGATAGTTAATGAATGAAGTTAAAGGGTGAAAAAATGGCAGATGAATTGGTAAGTCAACAATATGAGGATCTTGCATCAAGTGATTCAGCGACACAGATGAGAATAGCTGTAGGATTTAAACTATTGAATGTTTCCCTATATGGAACCCTGGAATCTCATGCAGACGACAGCAAAGAGCTGCTGATTATGCCATCTATGAATTATGATGCAGAACCGTTTACATTAGTAGAGTTGGTAGATGGATTAAACTCATTCCTGAAAGGCATAACCGGCAAAGAGTGGTTCACTAAAGATGGTATACTAAATAGTTTAAAAAAATTCTTAAATGAAACAAATTTAGACTCATTAAAAATCTCAATTCAGCAGGTTTTTCTGCATGTTAAAAAGCCAAAAAGCGGTGAGTCTACAACAGAATATGCATTCAGTCTTAAAATATCAAAGGATTCAAATGCAGCTCCAAAGGATTTTACATTTGCATCCATAGACAGTTTGGCGTTTGGTATCTGGAACACCAACAATGTCCGCATCCTTTCAAATATGGATCTATTGTCAATTAAACAATTGCTGGAGTGATATGAAGTATGGATGAGGAAAGATTAAGCAGCATTGCGTCTAAAATCGGTTACGCCATTATAAACGGATTGAATGCAATCCCCTCATATCAAAGATATTTTGAAAATTTTAAAAGTATTAGTATAACATATAAATTAAATAAAAAATGGAGTGAAATATCATCTGAGATAGATGCTTACATCAATGCATATTACATGTCAATATTAAATCAAATATGCTGCACTAGAAAAAATACCATAAACTGCCCTAAGTTAAATTCGTTTGCCATTCTAACTGGATGTACATCCTGTCCAGCATATGATTATAATCACAAGGCACTGAAAGATCGTATAGTATCAGGCATTAAAAAGCATCTTGAAAAAAATATTGTTAAAGTACGGCACAGGTGTTTTTATCGTTTCTACCCTGTGGGGCAAGGGCTGATGTGCGGGATTTATACATGCAGATATCAGTATACAAATGTAGATATTGACATGGACATAAGTTCAAATGGATTCAGCAGCAGATATGACATAGTTGACGGTCGCCTTACAATCTACGACTGCGGAAGCACAATAAGCTTGAATTTTCCAGAAAACCAGGGAAATATTGTATTTCAAATGCTCAAAGACGACTGTGAGCGCTTTAAAGTGTGCACAGAGACAGAAAAATATGTGATAGACCAGCTGATTGTTTCTCATTTTGACTGCGATCATATTAATGGAATCAATAAATTAACTAAAGATTACGTAATTAAGAACTTTATCTATCCCTTTTCAAGTAAATTAGATAAGATTTGTATGTTCTTTAAACATCTTGATGTTCTTACAGAGTTGGAAGAACTATTCGCACCGAAAGAATATCTGATGTCAAATTTGAATGCTAAAAATATAATTGAAGTTCATTCTGGAAATAATTCAGATTATGGAACCATGCCCTTTCTAAAAGATAACATAGAGATAGAAGGTATTGCTGGCTCATTGATTTATGATCCTGTAGATGAAGTGAGTAATAATGAGAGACCGGCATTCTATAAAGCGTATATGCCAGATGGAGTGGGTGTTGAAGACAATATATCCGCCACCAATAAAGATGATGTGTGGATGCAGCAGCTAATTTTCTGTCTGCCCTCTGATAAAACCTATGAAGATGTATATGAAATTATTAAAAAAGAGTTCATAAAGATAGGAATAAATTTAGAGACAGAAACGCCGGAAACAATACGCAATCTAATTATGGTCAAATTAAAGACTAAAGAAGGTCATGGAGAGATCGCACAGATATTCAGAAGCTTAGGATATAAAGCGGATTCGGACACTAATGCCTCATCACTGTGCTTTTATTTTGGTCCCACAACGTCAGGAAATGTATTGGATAGCGGCTACAGGATTAGTGCAATCAATGTAGATGGCCATTGTATTAAGGAAATCCAGAAAAGCCTGAATCAAAGAGGGCTGCTTTTAACAGGCGATAGTGTCTTAGATTATGAAGAGAAAGTCTCAGAGACGGATATCGTGTCTCATGCTCAAACACTAGTTAATGAGATGAAAGAAAGCGGAGCAAGTCCTGGAGCAATTTTACTTCCCCATCACGGTTCAGAACATAATATCAGTGCAGACTCATTTAATATCCTGCATAATGGCACTGGTGCCAAAAACTGGGTAGTCAGTTTTGGAATAAATTATAAGTTCGGACACCCTCACAACGTACCCTGCATGTTATTCGGATGTCATGTACTTCCAGTAATTCAAAAAGAAGAAACCGGCATAAGTGATATAGAAAAACGTTTTAAGCCAATAAATGAAAACTTAGTCTATATCAACACAGTTCCGGACCCCTCATTTCAATTTGGCAACCGATGCATAAATGATGTAATACTCTTTCACTGTAATGATCAGTGCTGTGTTCTCTTAGAGAGTTATAATTCACTATGACAATGATTAAAGAACCCAATTTTTCCTCTAGAAACGTTAAAATACACTCATGCCCTCGAAAGATGCAAGATGGCGTTTGAGCTCTTGGATGACCGCATCCGTGCGGTTCTCAAGGAAAAGGGCATTGTAGAAGCTACAAAGGCTCAGGAGAAGGCAATTCCACGCATACTGGAAGGTAAAAACATACTCCTAGTAGCTCACACCGGCATAGGCAAGACTGAATCTGCCATGCTTCCTATTTTTCACAATATTCTCAAAACCCCCGGAAAAGGAATCAGATGCCTTTACATAACTCCTCTGAGGGCCTTAAACAGAGATATGCTGGGACGACTGACCGAATTGGGATCCGCTCTGGATATCCAGGTAGCCGTAAGACACGGAGATACAGCTCAGGCAGAAAGGCAGAAACAGTCTCAGAATCCTCCAGATGTTTTGATCACTACACCGGAAACCCTGCAGGTGCTCTTCACCGGCAAGAGATTAAGAGAACATCTCAAAAATGTGAGATGGGTTGTAGTCGATGAAGTTCATGAACTGGCATCAAATGAAAGAGGTGCGCAGCTGGCAGTCGGACTGGAAAGGCTGGCGGCGATCTCAGGAGAATTTCAGAGAGTTGGTTTGTCGGCTACAGTAGGAACAGTGGAGGAAGTCGCCGGCTACTTAGGCGGAGACAGGGAAGTAGAAATTGTACAGGTAAAATCATCAAAGGAACTGGACATCTCCGTGAAATGTCCCGTAGTAGATGATCATGTTAAAGACTTAGCAGGAAGGCTTCAATGCGATCCTGAGCTGGCAGCGGCGATGGTGCTCTCAAAAGAGATTATCGACGCACACAGATCAACGCTGCTTTTTGTAAACACAAGGGATACTGCGGAAGCTTTGGCAGCAAGATATGCTGTCTGGGATGAGAACACAAAGATCGGAGTACATCACGGATCGCTGTCTAAAGACATCAGAATTGATACGGAAGACCGGTTCAAACATGAAGAGCTCAGCGGCCTCATCTGCACATCATCTCTTGAATTGGGAATTGATATCGGCTCTGTCGACTATGCTCTGCAGTATAACTCTCCCAGACAGGTATCGAGACTGATTCAGCGTATGGGCCGGGCGGGGCATGCAGTAGGAGAAAAAACAGAAGGTTCAATAATAGCCACTGAACCAGACGAACTGGCAGAGGCAATGGTAATTACCAGAAAGGCTGTGGCGGGAGAACTTGAACAGCTGAATGTAAGAGAGAATCCCCTGACAGTCTTGGCAAATCAGCTTGTGGCGGCATCAATGGCCGGCAAGGTGGAGAAAGAGGCCACTTACAGCATATTCACAAGATCTTATCCATTCAGGAATTTATCTAGAGACACTTTCAATGATGTCATTGCTCAGCTGGTCTCGATAGGTCTGATCTTTGACAACGGCACAGATTACAAGCGCTCCAAGAGAGGAATGACATATTTCTATGACAATCTGTCAATGATCAGAGACGAACGGACGTTTCTGATCAGAGAAATAAGCTCAAGGAGAATCGTCGGTACGCTGGATGAGTCGTTCGTGGCATCGTTTGCAGAGCCTTACGCAGTATTCATCACACAGGGAAGATCCTGGAGGATCGTAGAGCTGAGAGAAGATGAGGTGCTGGTAGAGCAGATAAATGATCTGGGCTCCATTCCATCATGGACAGGAGAAGATATCCCTGTGCCTCTGGAAGTGGCAGAAGAAGTGGGCAGTCTGAGAAGGCTGAAAAACTTCAAGGATTACAACGGAGACAAGCGGGCAGTAGAGACAGTTAATAAATATTTAGAAGAAAACGGAGAGAATATTCCGTCTGATAAACTCATCACTCTGGAACTGAGCAAAAGAACGGCGATCATCAACATGTGCTTCGGCACAAAGGTGAACGGTACAATTGCCAGGATTCTTTCTATGCTCTTGACTGCGAGAATGGGCGAGTCTGTTGGAGTTACAACAGACCCTTACCGCATAATTCTTGAACTGCCAAAGGAAATCGGACCAAAAGTAATCGAAGATACTCTGATGTCTGTCAAATCTGCAGGAATTGAATCATTGATGAGAATGTTTCTCAAGTCGTCTTCATTCCTCAGATACAGATTTGTTTACGTAGCGAAGAAATTCGGCGTCATAGAGAAAAATGCCGATTACCGCAGTGTCAACTTCACGAGGCTAGCTGAGGCCTTTGAAGGCACACCTTTGTTCGAAGAGGCAGTCATGCATGTTCTCTGGAATGATTTTGATATTGCAGGAACAAAAGAAGTTATAGGCCGTATAGAACGCGGTGAAATTGCATTTAAAGTAACAGGCAGCACTCCTATCGGCATTGCAGGACTGCGGCAGTCTAAAGAGCTTATCATGCCTCAAAGGGCAGATCACAGCATTCTCATGGCATTGAAGAAAAGATTAGAAGACGAGACTATGAGCATGTCGTGTGTAAGCTGTCAGAATCAATGGAGAATGAAAGCAAAGGATGCTCCCTCAAGAATTCTCTGTCCCAAATGCGGGGGCATGATGGTTGCTGCACTTCTGCCTTACAACAGAGACAACATTTCTTTACTAAAAAAAGATAAACCTACAGCAGAGGAAAAGAAAGAAATCAAAAGAATGTACAAAAATGCCTCGCTGGTAAAAGACTACGGGCCCAAAGCAGTAGTGGCGCTTGCGGGAAGAGGCGTAGGACCAGACTCAGCATCAAGAATACTTTCAGGATTTTATGAGAATGAAGATGAGTTTCTGCGGGATATCCTGAGTGCAGAACTCACCTATGCAAGAACAAAGAGGTTCTGGGGCTGATGATTTTAATATTCATTGAACAATTGATATATAAAACATATATATACATGGAAATCCATTCATAAGGCATGGTACCAGAAACCTCTAAAGGTGAGGATTTAGATCAAGATATATTTAAACAAAAAATCGATCCATTAGAAAATCTCATCAAAAATAAGAGGATGCCTATCCTATTCATTGGTTCTGGCGTATCTGGAAGGTATAGAGGATTGTGCACTTGGAAATCACTACTCGAAACAATCGCTTCAATAATAGGGATTGATAAATTTCAACTGAATGGCATGAGTATAAAACTGAAAAATAACAATCCTGATTCCAACATATATCCAAAACTAGCATCTGATTTATCAGATTTGATGATGGATGGTATCAAAAACAAGACCATAACTCGTGATACATTTCCTAACATGACTGAATTAGAATGGGACAAAATGAGCACTTTAGACCCATTCAAAGTTATGATCTGTTCACTTTTAAAAGATGACAAGATATTAGATGATCCAATATTAATATCTGAGATTGAATCGTTTAAAAAGCTAGCAGATAAGATCCCAGCGGTTATTACAACAAATTATGATGATTTTTTAGAAAAAGAGATATTTCAAAATTTTTCAGTACTTGTATTTCCCGATGATTATTACTTCTCAAGATCAGATGGCTATGGTGAAATTCTTAAGATACATGGCACTATCGAAAAACCTGATTCGTTGATAGTTACTGAATCGGACTATAACAGACTTCGCAAAGATTCTAAAGTAATTATGTCTAGATTGATTTCATTGATGTGTGATCATCCAGTCATATTTCTAGGATATTCACTAAATGATGAGGAAATACATGACATAATATATGATTTAGTTTCCTCATTAAAACAAACAGATATGGATAGAATAAGAGGAAACTTAATCAACGTTCAGGTTGACAGCAATCTTAAGAAACCCATACATATAGCAAAAAGAATAGAACAAAATGGCAAATATTTCGAGATTATGCAACTGTATGTACCAAACTTTGAGATTGTTTTTCATTACTTGGATAAGATTACACCAGTCGCCACTGCAATTGAAATAAAGAAGTACAGGAGTATGATTCGCAAAATAGTTCTAAGCACAAATCCTGGTGCAAAAAAATTAACCATAATCAATGAAAACAATATTGATTTGGATTCCAATAATCTAGCAGTCATTTTTGGTAGCGCTGACTCCCTTAATTCTCTTATGAAAGGAATAACCGGATACGAGATTGTAGATTCAGTATTGGATGTCCTCATGAATCGTAATGGTATTCTAGAAAGTTCAGAAACAGCATTTATCACCTGGATATCACAAGAAAGGATTAGTGGGAGCCCTAAGTATATTCCAGTTTTCTATTATATGTTAAAATTTGGCATAGATCATAACTCTCTTCCAAAAAATGTGAAAGAGTTCATAGATAGCATGATTGAAAAAATGAGTTCAAAAATTGAAGAAATCAAAGAAAAATGTCCAAAGGATATGCGTGCTGAAGATATAGATGAGTTTTTAAAATCACAAACAGTTTCATTCCCTAGATGTGATGCTCTTATGTATTTTCAACATATTGGCATAATCGATAGAGAACAATGTAGAGTTAAACTCCAAGCCATATATGAAATAGAAAAGAACAGATATGGCGGCAGTACTAAAATCAAAACCGGTTTAAGGTGCGCAGTATCACACCTTGACGTACAAGAATATCTAAAGAAAGGGTGCGCAGAGCCCCGTACTCTCTATCCCTGAGGGAAGGTTGCGGTCTCTGCGCTATATATAATTCTACATTGTAGATTCCTTAGATATACTTTGTGATTACAAATATCAATTTTAAATGACCAAATTTGTACGTAATTGCTCATAAAGACGAGATAGATGATTTAATAAACAAAATGGTTGCTTATTTATACTACTAATCTGTGAAATTTATTTCTCAGAGTGCCTACGCTTTCAATCTTCACTTCCACCTCATCGCCATCCTCTAAGGGACCTACACCAACAGGAGTTCCTGTAGCAATTATGTCTCCAGCTTCCAGAGTGATGTATTTTGTAATGTACTCGATGAGCTCTGGAACAGAGAAAATCATGTCGGAGACGCTGCCGCTCTGTTTCAGTACACCGTTGACTCTTGTCTCAATTTTCAGATCACTAAGATCAGGCACATATGTAATCGGTACCGGATCAGACATAGGCGCAAAAGTATCAACACTCTTGCTGAGGGCCCATGGAAGCCCTGCAGCTCTCGCTTCATCCTGCATATCTCTGGCAGTAACATCATTGAATGCCGCCAGGGACACTGCATATTCCAAAGCGTCTGCGGATTTTACATTTTTAGCTTTCCTGCCGATAATGACTGCCAGTTCCCCTTCGTAATCAACCCGTCCTTCTCCAGGAAAATAGATTACTGCCCCGTTTTCAGCAAGAGAACTCTGAGCCTTAAGAAAGATCACCGGCTCTTTTCTTACTTTAAGTTCCATCTCATCAGCATGAGCCTTATAGTTCTGGCCTATGCAGACTATCTTCATTGTTCTGCCTCCGGCACAGGTTCTTTGGGAGGAATAAATCCTTTCGCTATGATGTAAATCTCAGAACTGCTGTCTCGTGAAGCTTTTGGAGAGTGCAGTTTTACATTTTGGAAACTTGAGCGGACATCATTCAGGAAACCTTTCATCATGTCGCCTTCGAAAATTTTCATGACCAGATTTCCTTTGGGCTTCAAAACCTGTCTCGCAAAGTTCAGGGCATATGTGCAAAGCTCTACAGACCTGGCATGATCCATACAGTAGCTTCCGCTGATGTTCGGAGACATGTCGGATATGACTACGTCAGCTTTGCCGCCTAGAAGCTCTTTGAGTTTTTCGGCAGTCTCGGGCTTCAGCATATCCCCTCGTATGGTCTGAACACCCTCCAGAGGTTCAATTTTCTGTAAATCAACACCTACAACTTTGCCCGTTTCGCCTACTCTCTCTTTTGCGATCTGAAGCCATCCCCCGGGAGCAGCCCCCAGATCGGTCACGGCATCTCCTTCTCTGAAAATATGGAATTTTTCGTCTATCTGAGCTAGTTTAAACGAAGCTCGGGAACGATAATTCAGCTTCTTGGCCAAACGGTAGTAATGTTCTCGCTTTCTTTCAGCGAGCCACCTGTCGCTCATTACAATGCAATCTATGGCAGCGCTTTAAACCTTTGGTTATTCTAAAAATGTACTGGGTTTAAAAATGAATGGAATAAAAAAACAGTCAGTAAACGTAAACTAAAGAATTCTGCTAGAAAGTTTAGGTATACCAAACATTTATTAGGTACGACTAAAATACAGATTTAGGTTAGCCGAAATAATCCTTACAGATTAAGGATACTCGGCCGGATGGTGAAAGATATGCTGTTATCAATGGCTGGATCTGGAGAAAGCGTAGAGATTAAGAAGATCTCCGGCAAAGACAAAACTAGAGGACACTTAGCATCCATGGGCTTCATAGAAGGAGAAAAAATCACAGTCGTCTCGGAAATGGCGGGAGGTCTTATTCTAGACATTAAAGGTACACGCATAGCCATTGATCGCGGCATGGCCAACAGAATCGTATGTGAGGGAGTTGCATGAAAACTCTTAAAGATGCAAAATGCGGCGATACTGTTACTGTTATCAAAGTGAAAGGCGAAGGACAGCTCAAAAGACGGTTTATGGACATGGGAATAACTAAAGGATGCAGCATTTTTGTAAGAAAACTGGCTCCATTGGGAGATCCCATAGAAATTACAGTAAGAGGCTATGAACTGAGCTTGAGAAAGGCTGATGCGGAGTCTATAGAAATCCAGTAACTAGCTGTGTAAAATTTACCGGTTCTGCCGGTGCGTGGAGGTTCGATAAATGGTAATTAGATTAGCGTTAGCTGGCAATCCAAACTGCGGCAAAACAACGTTATTCAACAACTTAACAGGTGCGGTACAGCATACCGGAAACTGGCCTGGAGTGACTGTTGAAAAGAAAGAAGGAAGGTTGAAAGGCAATAAAGACGTTGTAATTACAGATCTGCCGGGGATATATTCATTGTCTCCGTACAGTCCTGAAGAAGTTGTCTCAAGAGATTATCTAATAAAAGATAAACCAGAAATAATCATAAATGTTGTAGATGCCACAAATCTAGATAGAAATTTGTATCTCACTACCCAGCTTTTAGAGACGGGAATTCCGGTAGTGGTAGCTCTTAATATGATCGATGTCGTCGAAAAGAATGGCGACAAGATTGATTCTAAAAGATTGTCTGAAATTCTAGGATGCAGCGTTATAGAGATTTCCGCCCTGAAGAAAAAAGGCATGGATGAGCTTGTTACAGCCGCAGTAAATACTGCTAAAAGCAAGCAGACAGCTGCAGTCAAAAAGATATTTTCAGATAAAACTGAAAGATTCATTTCAGAAACAGCAGCAGTTATCGAAGGAAAGGCTGAAGACAGTCTTCTCAGATGGTATTCGGTTAAACTTCTGGAAAAAGATGAAAAAGCTACTGAAACATTAAAGCTTGATGCTCAAGAAAGAAACAGAGTAGTTGAGATTGTATCAAGATTTGAAAAAGAATTTGACGATGACGGAGAAAGCATCATCACCAATGAACGTTACAATCACATCGGAACGGTTGTAAAAGAAACTTCTAAAAAAACAAGAAAAGAGAAACTAAGTGCTTCTGATAAAATAGACAGGATTGTAACCAACAGAATTCTGGCTCTGCCGATTTTTGCCTGCGTGATGATTGCTGTCTATTACATTTCCATCTCCACAGTGGGAGGGTGGATGACAGACTGGGTCAATGATACATTGTTTGCAGAGACGCTCATACCAGGTGCTGAATCATGGCTGGAATCTGTAGGCGCTGCAGATTGGCTTACCTCATTCATTGTCAACGGTGTCATAAACGGAGTCGGAGCAGTATTGGGCTTCCTGCCTCAGATGATTGTATTGTTCATTCTGCTGGCAGTATTGGAAGACTGCGGATATATGGCTCGTATAGCATTCATTATGGACAGGATATTCAGAAAATTCGGACTGTCTGGAAAATCATTTATTCCTATTATGATCGGAACTGGATGCGGTGTGCCGGGAATCATGGCATCCCGTACAATTGAGCAGGAATGCGACAGGAAGATCACTGCTATGACAACTACATTCATTCCATGCTCTGCAAAGATACCGATTATCGCTTTGATCGCCGGAGCATTGTTCGGCGGTTCAGTGTGGATTGCCGTGTCTGCATACTTCCTGGGAGTAATCGCAATCATAATGTCTGGCATTATCCTCAAAAAGATGAACAAGTTCTCAGGAACTCCCGCCCCGTTTGTAGTTGAACTGCCTCCTTACCACATCCCGGGTTTAAAGACAGTTATGTTCAGCACAGGAGACAGGGCAAAGGCGTTCATTAAAAAAGCAGGTACAATCATCTTCGTAGCGTGTGCATTGATCTGGTTCCTGTCGTCATACAACTGGTCGCTCCAGCCAGTAGGAATAGAGAATTCAATTCTCGAATCGATAGGATCTGCAATCTGCGGAATATTTGCTCCTCTAGGGTGGGGAGACTGGCAGGCTACAGTAGCTACTATTACAGGATTCATTGCAAAAGAGAATGTGCTGGGAACATTTGGTACATTATTCGGTCTGTCTGAAGTATCTGACAGCGGAGAGGAGATCTGGGGCTTCGTTGCAGCATCATTCACACAACTGTCTGCATACTCATTCCTGATTTTCAACCTGCTGTGCGCTCCATGCTTTGCAGCAATTGGAGCCATGCGCCGCGAGCTGGGAAATAAAGGATGCCTGTTCGCTGTGGGATATCAGATGGTATTTGCATATGCAGTAGCTCTCTGTGTGTATCAGTTCGGAATGTTCTTCACCGGCGGAGGATTTACTGCATACACGCTGCTGGCTGTAGTCGCACTGGTAGGAATCATCTTCTGCCTGGTACGGCCAGATAGGATACTTGACAGAAAGAAAGCGGAGGTTTCAGCAACATGAACGCTGCCACTGCAGTCATAACCCTGATTATCGCAGCATGTCTTGCATATGCAGTATACAACATAATCAAAGCAAGAAGAAATGGAGGCTGCGGAAGCTGCCCCTCATGCAGCTGCTGTAAACTCAAAGACGGCTGTGAGAAAAAATGAATTTTTAAGGGGAGTTTTTCCCCATATTTATTTTTTAATAATATATTATGTTAATATCCATAGATATACAATATCATTAATTTTTTAAAGACCTTTTTGATTCTTACAGCGATTAAAGTAAATATCCAAAAAACCATGCTGGAATATTATTATTGGAACCTGGTTTGATGAAAAAGATTGCATTTTATGGAAAAGGAGGGATCGGTAAATCCACAACTGTTTCAAATCTCTCAGTAGCTCTCACAGATATGGGTTATTCAGTCATGCAGATAGGCTGTGACCCGAAGGCAGATTCCACAATCAATCTTACCAAAGGAGAAAAAATACCGACGGTTCTAACAATGATGTCTCAAAAGGGCAGCGGAATCACACTGGATGACGTGGTATTCAAAGGATCGGGAAATGTATATTGTGCAGAAACAGGCGGACCAAAGCCAGGCTGCGGATGTGCGGGACGCGGAATAATAACTGCCTTTGAACAACTTGAGCTTCTCGGCATATATGAAAGATATAATCCAGACATTGTAATCTATGACGTCTTGGGAGACGTTGTGTGCGGAGGGTTTGCACTTCCAATACGGAAGGGATACGCGGAGGAGGTGTACATAGTCACTTCCGGTGAGAAAATGGCCTTGTATGCTGCAGACAATATACAACAGGCCGTGATAAATAATTCATCCCGAGGCTATGCAAAGGTGAAAGGACTCGTTCTAAATTCAAGAAATATTCCAAATGAATTTGAAGCAGTCAACGAAGCAGCGATCCAAATGAAAACAGAGCTATTACTCAAGATACCGCGCGACAGTATCATACAAGAAGCTGAGAATCATGGAATGACAGCTGTAGAGTATGCCCCGCAGTCTGAGATATCTCAGGCATATCGTAAACTGGCAAAAATCGTGGCAGGTGAGACGCCTGAATGATCTGTGTTATTGCTCCCCAGCATACGGCGGATATGGATTAATGAATCTGGGTATGCAGATCCCAGAAAGTTTCATATTGTTTGTTGGCCCGCGTTCCTGCGGCCGTCATTCTGCTATAAGTTCTCTGCAGAATAACAATAAGAGCCGAAATGGTTATCTGTTTATTACTGAAGAAGAAATAGCTCTGGGCACTGTTGAAGATGAGATCTATAAAGCAGTGGAAAGGATCCTCGCAACAAAAAAGAGCCGTCCTAAGGCCTTCATCATTCTATTCTCATGTGTAATTTTCCTTACAGGCATGGATGAAAAAAGTATAATTAATGAACTTTCTAGAAAATATCAGGATATTGTTTTTCAGATATGCCTGATGAATCCCATATCAATCGGGACCAATCATGCACCGGTTACAATGATGTATTCCCGCATGGGAGAAATGTTTGACTGCAGCGGCAAACAGGAAAACTACCTCAATTTTATCGGCAATAATGTACCTGTAGACAGAAGCTGCGAGATATACGAGATTTTGAATAATCTTGGAGTTACTAAAGTTAACCATGCAGCGGATATGAAGACATTTGATGAATTCAGATCCATGGGACAGGCAAGATGGAACCTTATAATCAAACCAGAGGGGCTCCGTACAGCTAAAGAACTGCACCCGCGAATGGATTACAGATTTACCATGACCTGTTATCGACTTGAAGACATCCGTATGCAGTATGAAGAAATTTTTTCAATGCTGGGAAAAAGATGCGATCTCAGCACCTATGAGGAAAAAACAAAATCCAGCATTAAACATGCATCGGAGACCCTTAAAGGAAAAACCATTGCTTTGGGATCGTCGGCATCATACAGAGTATTTGGACTTGCGCGGATGCTTGTTGAGAATGGCTTTGAGATTACAGACATCTTTAATTCATCAGACATTTACCAGGATGTGCCAAGTTTTGACAGCACTGATTTTAACTGGATAAAGGAGAATCATCCTGAAATTAAAATACATTCAGTATGCAACACACAGATGATAAACGGCATCGGAAAATGCTGCAGTGTGGACATTGCGGTCGGATTTAATGCAGCGTATTTTTCCAATACAGAATGTATTGTCGAGATCGTAAATGATGAAGGGTTATTTGGATATCGCGGAACAGAAATGATAATGGAACGTATGGAAGAAGCTGCAGCCAATCCACGCAATCTAAAAAGACTGATGGATGACTACGGACTGGTGGTATAATGTCTGATTTATTAATCGACCTCCCTGGCTTTGCTGCCGACTTCTCCGGAGCGGCTTCCCTGTTATCTCCAATGGGCGGTCTGGTAGTCATTCACGGACCTTCTGGATGTATGGGCAACTATACTGGATTTGATGAACCGGGATGGTTTAGACACCCTGGGATGGTATTTAGTTCATTAATGAGAGAAAATGAAGCTATCCTGGGACTGGATGATTATATCATATCTAAGACGATAAGAGCATGTGAAAAACATAATCCTCCTTTTGTAGCATTGATCGGATCTCCTGTTCCTGCACTCATCGGAACAGATTATGAAGGCATAGCCGCTGAGATCGAGGATCGTACTGGAATACCCACTGTAGGCATCAATACAACCGGATTTGACAGTTACAGCAAGGGCATGGAAAAAACATTGGCAGTTTTAGGAAATAGATTCTTATCTGATGCCATTGAAAAGATTCCCAATCTTGTAAATATACTAGGATATAACAATTTAGACTACTGCGGCGATGATGATTTATTCTGTTTAAGAAAGATTTTAGAATCTAACGGATTTAAAATCAACTGCATTACCGGCAGAAGCGGTATCGAGGTCTTCGCTCAGATCCCCCGGGCAGAATTCAATATTGTAACATCAGCATCTGCGTTAGGATTTGCAAAGAAGCTCAAAAAACTGTATGACACCCCGTTTACAACACAACTTCCCATAGGAACTACGGAAATAAAAGAAACATTTTCTTCATCTGAAAAACAATCAGATAGTGAACAATGTGTAAAAAATGGTAAAAAATTCCTGATAATCGGCGATCAGATAATTGCAGGCTCACTGCGTTCATATCTGGAAGAAGAATACTGCTGCAGGGGATATGTTTTTACGTTCTTTGAATTTGATAGAACTCTGGGGCGCCCGGAAGACCGCCGGCTGCTGGATGAGGCCGAAATGTACAGCCTGTTTGAAAAAGAATCGTATGATGTCATCATAGCAGATCCGTTGTTCAAAAGATTCGTAAACGGCTCAGAATCTTATATTGAACTGCCGCATCCAGCTGTAAGCAGCCGATTGTACTGGAATTCATACGTAGGAATATTCAGTCATCAAATTAAAGAATTATTTGAGCAGGTTTTCAGATAAGTGCCGTCTGGCTCTTATTTCATCATCAGATAATGCAGATCCCAAAGAGACGAGTGGACGATTGAAATCAAATAATACTTTACAGGTTACTCCATACACAAACTCAATGTTATCTGAAGTTATGATTTCATTGGGAGAACCTGTTTTATAGACTATACCTGGCTCAGACATGAGAATGATCTCATCTGCATATTTAGACGCGATGTTTAGATCATGACTTATCATTATAATGATCATGCCGCATGCAATGGATAATTCCCTGAACAGCTCTGTAACATACACTTGATGTCTGATATCGAGATTAGAGGTTGGCTCATCTAGAACCAATATTTTTGTTTCTTGAACTAAACCTCTCGCGAGTGAAACACTCTGATACTGACCGGCTGAAAGTTCATTGGAATTTCTGGTAGCGAGATCTTCAAGTCCAAATATTTTAAGAGCCTTGTTTACTTTTAAAATATCTTCATCATTCGTCTTCCAGCGATGTTTATTGTGCCGCCCGAGAAGAACTGTATCCATAACAGTCATGGGGAATGCACTGGCACTAGGTATGGGAACATACGTAAGAACGCTGGACATCTCTTTAATTGTATATTCATTAATATTTTTATCATTAATTAAGATTTTACCGGACGTAGGCTGCAGGAGTTTACTGATGCAGCGGACCAATGTTGATTTTCCAACTCCGTTTGGACCAATAATACAATACAATCCAGGCTCCTCAATCCTTATACTTATATCACTAAGCACGTTTTTTTCAGGCGTATATCCGAAATTGAGATTTTCTATAACTATGCCCATACAGAATCACCAGATGTTGTCCTTTTTTCTCAGAATGAGATACAAAAACATCGGACCTCCGATGAAAGCTGTCACCACTCCGACTTCCAAGGTGAACGAAAACATCGTACGACCTATCAAATCTGCCAGCACCAAGAACGCCGCTCCGAACATAGTTGATGCAGGAATCAGATATCTGTTGTCTGAACCGATAAACAGCCTGACAATATGTGGAACTACCAACCCTACAAATCCAATTAAACCTGTGAAACTAACAATTGATGCGGTTATCAGTGCGACAATGATCAGACACAATATCCGCAAATTTTCCGCATTTACACCAAGCGCCTTGGCATTATCATCTCCCATTGCAAGAACATTCAATTTTCTTGATGCAAATTGGATAAAGATCACGCCTGCAATTGTAATAACAGTCATGAGAGGCAGATCCGCCCATGCAATGTTCACCAATGTACCCACCTGCCACCTGTATATGTCTGATAAGGCAGACGGATCAGACCACAGTTTCATCAAAGTGGTAAATGCATTGAAAATGTACATCACGGCAATTCCCGCCATGATCATAGTGGTAGGTGACGAATTTTTCACTTTAGATACAGCTATGATGACTATAGTCGGCACAAGGGAGAAAATGAATGCATTGACGATTGTGCCATAATTACCAGCTACAAGCGTGAATCCCAATGTAATCGAGATGGTAGCGCCAAATAGTGCTCCTGAAGATATTCCTGTTGTGTATGGGTCTGCTAAGGGATTCTTAAGCACACTCTGCATTGTAGCACCTGCCACTGCAAGTCCTGCTCCTCCTACCAGCCCTGCGATTACGCGGGGAAGACGGCCATTCCAGATAACGTAATCTTTGGTTACATTGGTGATGTTGCCAGTGATGTGATTCCAGATAATCTCATATGTCTCCCAGAATCCTATATCATACGGTCCCTGAGTTAGCGCAAATCCAGACACTGTGAATGCTATAATTATACAGATTACTACGAATAGTATTTTTCTAAAAAGATACGAATGATAAGTTTTAACAGTATCTGCATCACCCCTCGATGGAGAATTACTTGTCCACAGCTGTATGGACTCAGATACTGCCGAACTCGTGTTCCTTTTTTCATCTGTTTTTTCTATCATGCGCCAACCCTAAAAATTAAAAAATAAGCAGTCGTGTGACTGCTTATTGGGGTTCAGAAGTTATGTCTCCCAGATAGTACATCTTTTCAGTTCTGTATGAGAAATGATCCATGAAATAATCCATTTCATCAATAGCGTCATCTTGGTCAAAAAGATCTGGATAGATCATAGAAGCAAGAAGATACACACCGGGTGCAGTTCCAGAGAGTGACATTATACTCCAATCGGTGAGATATATCTGGTGATTGGCGTAGGCCTCTGTGTTGCCAAGATTCTTCTCTACTGCAATCCTTGCATACTCTTCATAATTCTGAGTGAAATTTTGATTGGCATCCCTTGCAGCATACAGTGAATAATAGGTCATTGCGACTATAGGTCCTGTACCGCTTGTAAGCCACCATTCAGCATCACAGCCGGTCTTTTGAGAGCCTGCTTCGCCTGCAAATTTGTTATCTACAACACTCCATATAGCCTGAGCGGGCACAAAGCTGTCTAAGTATACCCAGGTAGTATTAGCAGTTGCATTTCTTTGATAAGCGGGAGCAGCAATTACTGTGAGCTTGTCTGTAGTTTCGAGTTTATCATTCACTATTTTGAAGCATTTATCACAGAAATTGACATACTCTATAATATTGTCACCTTCGACATTCAAAAGAGTATGTAGTGTAAGTGCACCCTGACAGATATCTGTTCCAGATGATGCAACCGATACTACTGAGACCTCTTTCTGAACAGTATCAATATCTTCCCAGGTAGAGAAATAATCAACAGCTCCGGCACTTGTCCATCCTAACACTAAATTTGCACCGCTTGCAAGAACCTGCTCCGCAGTATATTCCCTATAGTTGCCGATACGCTTGAGATCGTCTACACCAGGATATATCTGGCTATCATGATGAATAGTACCGTCTGTGTTAACACCTACTACCTGATCCCATAGGCCACATGCAACGGTAAAGTCCATTGGTATGACTCCATCAACAACGATTTTTAGTTCATCCAAGGAAGAAACAATTGGATAATTGACATAAGCAACCACACCAAAATAATTGATGTAGTATAGTTTCATCTCTTCTTTATTGAGATATTTCTGCACGGCAGTGATGTCTTCAGAGTCGATTTTTCCATCTTGATTAGCATCAGCGTAAGGGTAATTTTCCTTCCAGTCTGCAATATTGTTATCAATGATGTAATTTAGAGTGTCGATGTCTGAATTAGAGATTTCATAATCATTATTGGCATTTCCAAATACTGGAACCCTGTCAACAGGTTGTGATGAATTAGATGTGTTTTTATCCCCAAGAATGAGAACTGCTCCCCCGAGCGCTCCCACCAATAAAATTAGAACAACACCTAAGGCTACATATTTTACATTAGATGGCTTCATATTCCTCACTAGGTTATTTCAATTCAGGTATATACTGATTTTTAGCTAATTCTAAAATAATTAAGTACACGATTAAACGATTGCATTTATAGGGAGTTTATTGGTATCTGGATAGACATCTGGAAGAACTACCATTTATGTTAGTAATATGTTCATTTTCAATGTTTAATATGAATTATATCTAATATTTATTAAAATTTATTTGATATAATATTTTGCAGTCGAACATATTTTAGAATAAAGCAGATAATTGTCTGTAGTTTATCACATATGATAAATTTAGTAAAGAAGAGACTGTTGGACAAAGAAAGGAAAGTGAAATTCGCATTTATTTTTTAAATTTGGCATACTATATGATACAAAATCATGATATTTTCTAAAAGCGGTATAGTATAACTGAAAATATTGATTCAATTTCAGAAAATGGCATAGTATAACATACAATTAAATAGGCATGTTCACATCTGAATATATATGGATAAAAAACTGGTCGAACGAAGTGGATATCTTGAGAAATTAGAGATGTTTCGAGATGATACTAACTTTATCAAGGTTATAATGGGAGTCAGAAGATGTGGTAAATCTACACTTCTAGACCAGTATATCAAAAGACTCAAAGGTTTGAATGTCAGGGAAGATGAAATTCTCCGGATGAACTTGGAATCAGCAGAATTTGATCATATCGAAGATTATCATGATCTCAAAGAGTATGTTTATCCAAAAGTTCCAAAAAACGGAAGATTCTACATATTTTTGGATGAGATTCAGAGAGTAAAGGGATGGGAAAAGATAGCTAATGCATTGATGGTGGATACTGAAGCGGATATATACATCACTGGGTCCAACTCTCAGTTGTTATCTACGGAATTATCCACATATCTCACTGGCAGATATATCTCAATTCGTATGCTTCCTTTATCATTCAAGGAGTATCATGAGCTGCGCGGAAACAAAAGAGATGATAATGAGGTCTTTGAGGATTATATGAAATATGGAGGATTTCCAGCTATAGATCCTGCAAGCGGAGAAACTTCTGTGGCATCTATGCTTCAGGATTTGTACAATTCAGTAGTTTATCAAGATGTCGTTTCACGAGGAAATATCAGAAACACTGGAGAACTGGAAAGGCTGGTAAAGTACATGATGTTTAACATCGGTAATCCCTCTTCACTGAGAAACATAAGTGAAGAAAGCAGCATAAACAGGAGTACTGTAGAGAGATACTTGAATCTTTTAGAAGAAGCATGTATAATCTACAAAGCAAATAGATTTGATCTTAGATCCACAGCACTTAATCCCACACCAAAATATTATTCTGTAGACACAGGTCTGAGAAATATCTCAATAGGATTCCCGTCGGCTGATAAGGGAAGAATACTGGAGAATATCGTTTACTTAGAACTGCTGAGACGCGGATACAGCGTTACAGTTGGAAAGTGGGATTCAAAAGAAGTGGATTTTGTAGCTGAAAAGCCTACAATCGGAAGAGAATATTTTCAAGTGTGTTATAATGTGTATTTAGAAGAGACACGAGATAGAGAGCTGACACCGTTAAGGTTGATACAGGATAATTTTCCTAAGACTGTATTGACCATGAATGCAGGCAGGCCCTCAGTGACTAAAGACGGAATACAAGTAAAAGACGTAGTAAGATGGCTGCTCAATGAAGATGAGTGAATTAGTCAGCTCAAAATCACAATGCCAATAAAAACAATCAGAGTTATAAAAAGAAAGGAAAGTGGGCTTGCGCCCGTTAGTAAGAAACGCTCTTAGCCTGTTTAACCGAATAAAGCAGCTAGACCGGCAGCAGCCTCGTCTTCGCTGACTTCTTCTTTCTTCTCTTCTTCTGCTGATTTTGGAACGTCAGCAGGAGCAGCGGCAGCGGCGGGAGCAGCGGCAGCTACAGGGGCGATAGCAGCGGAAGCAATAGCTTCATCGATGTTTACACCCTCAAGGGAAGCAGTCAAAGATTTAATCTTGGCGGCATCGGGTTCGACGCCTGCGCTCTTAAGAACGTTTGCGATAGCATCCTCATCAACGGCCTTTCCGGCAGCGTGAAGGACCAACGCACTGTAGATATACTCCATTTATATTCCTCCAAATTTACTTAATCAAATAATCCTCCAAATCCAGCAAAGGAAGCTCCTTCTTCGGAATTGGATTTTTCTTCATCGTCTTTCTTCTCTTCGGCCTTTGTCTCCTCAACAGCTGCTGGTGCAGCATTGGCTGCGAGCTGCTGTGTCAAACGCTCGTCTCCAAGTTCTGGGACACGTGATGCAATAGCAAGCATTCCTACGTTTGCTTTTGCCAGGAGAATCTTTACATTTTCTTTTGTAGGTATTGCAGCTTCAACACTGAGTGATAAAGCTTCGCGGTAAGCCTTCGCGATTAACGGTTTAATTGTCTCCTCAGTTGGGTAGACTATGCTTATACCGAGTGCAAAAGCGTTATGCGCTCCAGTTGCCAACAAATTGATGTAATGATCGGGGGGCACGTCGAGAACGGTTTTGTCATAGATGACGCCTTCTTCATATGCAGCTCTGAGGTCGAGACCTACGATCATAGGCAGAATTTCTAATTTAGGCAAGAGTTTAGCTAAGTCCTCGGGGACTGCTTCTCCCTGTTTAACCAGAACTTTATCCTTACGGATAACAATCTTTCCGCCTTCAATTGCTGCTGGAATTCCTGCTTTCTGTAACTCACCCACGATTGGGCCGGGTTTGAAAGGTGTGTCTCCAGCTTTGATCTCGATATCTTCAGGAGCTATGTCGCCAGGTTTCGCAGGAGCAGGTGTTTTAGTCTTCTCCATTGAGCGGAACAGCTTGAAGGGGTTCATTGGTGTGGCAACAATGGCGCACTGACCATGGACTTGTTCTTTCAGCTTTTCCAATCCCGGTTTCTGCTTTGCGGCCTCGTCTAAAGCAAGAAGCATGAGATTGTTCCTGGTCATGACCATGGAGCTGTTTTCCCTCATGTTGCTTCTAATGGCCTGCATTTGAGGAGAGGGAATTCCGTGAACGTCAACAATGGCTACGACTTGTCCGTTAACCATCATATCAGCCAGTTCTTTGACCTTCTCTTTTTTCCAAGATGCTACATGTGCCATCTCAGCTCACCTACAGAACCCTTTCAGACGGACCCATTGTCGTCTTGACATAGGCCGAGTCGATGTTCATTCTTCCTTTCTCAAGCTTGCCGGTAACCCTCTTGAATATAGCTTCGATATTTTCTGCGATTTGCTCAGGATCCATGTCGGCTGTGCCAACGGGAGTCTGGAACGTTTTACGGTCCTTTGTACGGACTGATACGCTCTTACGCAAATTTTCTATTATTGGAGCAGGGTCCGCACCAGGTGCAATTGGCTTTGGCATTTTACCACGCGGAGCGAGTACTATACCGAGCCTCTTACCAATCTGGGGCATCAGTGGAGCTTCAGCTATGAAATAATCACATTCTGAAGCTACCTTTTTGGCCTGTTTTCTATCATCGGCAATCTTACCCAATTCATCGGGTGTGATGACCATGTCGGCTACGTCCTTAGCTTTAGCAGCCAGTTCGGCGCCACCGATAACACAGACCTTAATATCCCTACCTCTTCCATGTGGCAGAATAATATCCTCTTGAATCCTATTTTTAGGATTGGAGAGATCCACATCCTTGAGGTTAATGGCCAAATCAACAGACTCTCTGAAATTCCTTTTCGGGGAACTCTCAAGAGCCTTTTTGACGGCCTCTAGGGTCGTTTTTTCAACCAAGTATATTCCTCCTGTAGTGCAAGTGAGCTAACGCTCTCCTACAGAGTGAGTGACTCTAACAAGGTATTGGTCTTAAAGTTTACGGTTAGACAATGCTAAAAAACAAGTGAAAATATGCAATATCAAGTATACAATAAAGAGTTCAGATGCATTTTTTGATTAAGATATCTTGTATCTTTTAGTCTTGAGTTTATTTTCGATAGCACATGCAGAGCAGACTGGTTTTTTGAAGAATAAATATTTTTTAAAATATTGTGAGCACGAAATGCATACTGTCTTATCACAAAAACTGCACTTTAATCCATGTGATTTCTTTTTACTAACATGCACAACTGCACCACAGTCGTTGCATAGCATTCCAGAAGATATCTTAGAGTTGCAGATTTCACAATTCAAGAAATTTTCATTCAGCACAAAAAATGAGCTTGTGTGGTTTTCTGCCAGAGACATTTTTCTCTTGCGATCATGCAATAAGAACTCAATGTCTGAATAAGGTATATACACATGAGTTACGTCTTTGATCAGTATGTCTTTTTTAGAAGGAGCGCAAGTTTTAGTATAACTCTGATTGTTTCTTCCATCATAGCTGACAGATCTTGTATGTTTATTGATTATATACTCATAAGCAGTCTTTGTTAATTCATTCATTGTAGGTGCTGGACCAGATTGATCTACACACGTCATATCTGCTACAGGATCATAAGATTTGAAAGAAGATGCTGGAAAATACTGAGAGAATGAGCTGTCGCACAAGGAAAGATCTTGCTGCCTTAGATAGAGAGTGTCGCTACATTTTTCCGTATGTATTAGACCCACTGAAGTAGAAAACGTTGCATTTACATCATATTCAACTTTATAAAAGGGGACTAATACCGACTTTTTTTCTTCAATTGCCAGTTCAGAAGAGATGCTGTTAGGATAAGATAAAAGTGTTCTACTGATGAATGAGGATAAATGATCTTTGAATATCTCTCCACTTTCAGGAGGTATGTATTGCATAGATCCGCTCTTGTCATCTGATTCAGACAAGAGGAGTGAATATCCCACACCATATGCAATTTCTTTCAGCCTATCCCGATCGATCAGATCAATAGGAAGATTGTTTATATTTACATGATTGACAGCATCCTTTGAAAAGTAGCCAGTAGTTACAATTATTCCTTTTGAAACGTTTTCTGTTATCATTGCAGAATGTAATTTTTGAACAACTGGACGTCCTATAGGATTACGTGGATGGTGTTTACATTCAACAAAAATGTCTCCATCGGGAGAGTGTATTATCAGATCTCTGCCTTTATCATTAACAAGTGGCATGTTTTCTACAGGGACTTTATAGTATTGTAAAAAAATATCCTGACAAAGTACTTCAAAATTACCACCGGACAAGGTGTTTAAATAAACAGTTTTCATTACTACCCAGACTCCTGTGTATAATGGGATATATCCACTATATTATACATTGTGAAAGGATAAGAATCAATAAAATAATTTTATTATGATCAGTCTCCCATGAACAGGAAGTAAACAATGAGAATGTAACCTAAGACCAGCATAAAAAGCGAAATAATCCAGAAGGTTTTGAGGTATCGACCTCGAACCTCTGGATCTTCCCAATCAAAAAGTTTAGAAAAAAGTTTCACTCTTGTGCCTCGGCTTTTCCTTTGAGATGTTTCAGAGAGAACAAGTTGTCTCTTTCCATCTCCTCTAAACGGAGTTCAATGAATGCTTCCGCTTCCTGCAGTTCAGGAATTACCTTGAATTCAAGAGCGTTGACTCTGCGCTTTGTACCCTCAATTTCGTTGAGGAGTTTTTTCAGAGTTGTCTCGATCTCAGCTGCCTTGGTGAGTGTTTCAACCAATTCTTCGAATGCTTCAGTAGCTTCGTTGATGTAGGTGGAAGTACCCACAATACCGTACCCGCGTTCTTCGATAGTGCTTTTGACTGAGTTTGCCTCAATCTCTGGCACTACCAAACCCATAACGTTCTTGGAACGCACGGAGATCTCAGGATGTGTTTTGTGGGCGTAGGCCGCAGATTTGACGGAGATTATTCCGTCAACAGCCATTGCAACATTGATTTTCCTCATGGCGACTTCATGCTGCTTGCTAGCTTCCTCACGAGCCTGCTTAGCTTCTTCTAGGATTTTGAAGAATTCGAGAATCAGGCCGTCCCTCTTCATCTTGAGGATTTTATAACCTGACTGCGTAAGCTTGATTTTACGCTTAACTTCGAGCAGTTCGGACCGGGTTGGCTTGACCTCTGTAGTTGCCATGTTCACTCACTCTTTCTGTGTGCAGGGTGATACTTTTCAATGTATTTCCTGTCAATTCTGGACAGCTGGTTCTCAGGTAGGAGAGCTACTAACTGCCAAGCAATCTCGAGAGTTGTCTCGATGTCTCTGTCTTCATCAGCACCCTGTCTGACAAACTTGTCTTCAAAGGCGTCAGCGAAGTCCAGGAACTTCTTGTCTCTCTCGGATAATGCTTCTTTACCGACGATAGCCACGAGACCTCTGAGATCACGGCCTTCTGCATATGCAGCATAACACTGATCTGAGATGGCTTTGTGGTCTTCACGAGTCAGGCCTTCTCCTATACCTGCGTTCATCAATCTAGACAGGGAAGCCCCTACGTTGATTGGTGGGTAGATACCGGCACGGTACAAGTCTCTGGATGCCACAATCTGACCTTCGGTAATGTAACCGGTAAGATCTGGAATCGGGTGGGTAATATCGTCACCAGGCATAGTAAGAATCGGAATCTGTGTGATTGATCCTTTCTTTCCCTTGATACGGCCTGCTCTCTCATACATGGTTGCAAGGTCGGTATACATGTAACCTGGGTAACCTCTTCTACCTGGCACTTCTTCACGAGCTGCTCCGATCTGTCTTAGAGCTTCGCAGTAGTTTGTGATATCAGTCAGGATAACTAACACGTGCATGTCGAGTTCAAAAGCGAGATATTCAGCTGTGGTGAGAGCGAGCTTAGGTGTAATCATACGCTCAATAGCTGGATCATCTGCTAAGTTCATGAACACTACAGCACGCTTGAGGGCACCGGTTCTCTCGAAGTCAGCCATAAAAGCCTGTGCTTCTTCAGCGGTAATTCCCATGGCAGCGAAGACCACGGCGAATTCCTCATCGGTACCGCGCACTTTTGCCTGACGGGCAATCTGCAGAGCGACATCGTTGTGAGGAAGACCAGATGCTGAGAAGATTGGCAGTTTCTGTCCTCTGACGAGGGTGTTCATACCGTCAATGCTTGAGATACCAGTCTGGATGAATTCTTTAGGTTCTGCCCTGGCCCATGGGTTGATAGCAGCACCTGTAATGTCCAGACGCTTTTCAGGAGTGATTGCTGGACCTCCATCAATTGGATCTCCAGCACCGTTCAGGATTCTTCCAAGCATGTCGTGAGACACCGGCATTTTCATGGTCTCTCCAAGGAACTTGACTCCTGCAGCGCGTTCAATACCGGAAGTACCTTCAAAAATCTGAAGAACTACGGTAGTTTCTGATGTATCAAGAACCTGACCTCTCTTCTGGCTGCCGTCAGGCAGAGTAACAGTGGCCAGTTCTTGGTAACCTACAGGCTCTGTTTTCTCAACGAAAACGAGAGGACCTGCAATCTGAGAAATTGTATGATATTCTTTGGAAACTATGCTCATGCCTTTGCCTCCAGTGCTGCGAATACATCAGGAAGTTCTTTGGCAATCTCATCAAGTTCCTGATCTATTGTTTCTTCATACTTTGACTTGGCAAACCTGTCCCTGATAGGTAAAGCAACGATTGAGTCCACGCTTACATTGTTGCTTACAGCTTTGTTTGAAAGCTCAGCAAACTGCTTGATGAGTTTCATCATCTTGTACTGGCGTGGCATAGGACAGTATGTGTCAATCGGGTGGTAAGCGTTCTGCTGCAGGAAGATTTCACGGATCATCCTGGCAATTTCAAGAGTCATCTTCTGCTCTTCTGGAAGAGCATCTGAACCGACTAACTGCACAACTTCCTGAAGTTCAGACTCACGCTGCAGAATTTCCATTGCCCACTGTCTGAGGTCTGGGAAGTCTGGAGCTACATTGTCTCTGTACCACTTGTCTAAGTTACCAGTGTATAGAGAGTATGAAGTAAGCCAGTTGATTGTCGGGAAGTGCCTCCTTTCTCTTAATTTAGAGTCAAGAGCCCAGAATACTCTTACGATACGTAGGGTGTTCTGTGTAACAGGTTCGGATAAGTCTCCGCCTGCTGGTGAAACTGCACCTACTACAGATACAGATCCTATGGATCCATTGATGTTCTCTGCACGACCAGCTCTCTCATAGAATTCAGATAGTCTTGCGGATAGGTAAGCTGGATATCCTTCTTCACCAGGCATTTCTTCTAAACGAGAGGAAATTTCTCTCATAGCTTCTGCCCATCTTGAAGTAGAATCAGCCATCAGGGATACGTTGTAACCCATATCACGGAAGTATTCTGCAATTGTCATTCCGGTGTAAACTGAAGCTTCACGAGCGGCCACAGGCATGTTTGAGGTGTTAGCAATAAGAACTGTCCTCTGCATGAGCGGCTCTCCTGTCTTTGGATCCTCTAACTTAGGGAATTCAGACAGAACTTCAGTCATTTCGTTTCCTCTTTCTCCGCATCCGATGTATACCACGATTTCAGCGTCAGACCATTTGGCTAACTGCTGCTGTGTAACTGTTTTTCCAGTACCGAATGCACCAGGAATTGCACCTGCTCCTCCCTTTGGCAGAGGGAACATTGTATCAAGAACTCTCTGTCCAGTGATTAATGGAATATCTGGCAAGAGTTTTTTGACGATCGGCCTTCCAATACGTACAGGCCATTTCTGCAGCATTGTAATGTCTTTTCCGTCAACAACAGCTACAACATCATCAATGGTAAAGTCTCCACTCTTGACTTCTTCGACTTTTCCAGTTATACCGTGGGGCACCATGATCTTGTGAGTCAGGTAAAATTCCTGCACGGTACCGAGTACATCTCCGCCTTTGACGACATCGCCGACTTTGGCGACAGGTGTGAATGTCCATTTTTTGGAGTGATCCAGACCTGGAGCTGAAACTCCTCTGTTAATGAAGTCTCCCATCCTGTCCATCAAGACTGGAAGGGGCCTCTGAATACCATCATACACACTGCTCAACAATCCTGGTCCCAATTCAGCAACTAGGGGCTGTGCAGTATCGATAACTTTCTCACCAGGTTTCAACCCGGAAGTCTCCTCGTAAACCTGGATGATAGTCTTGTCGCCGGAGATCTTGATAACCTCACCCATAAGGCCTTCTTCCCCGACCTGCATGACATCATACATCTTCGGGGAGATGCCAGTCGCGGTTACGACCGGTCCAGCGACCCTGTAAATCTCTCCTTGCTTAGCCTTAGCCATATTAATCCCTCTCAGTCTTATACAAATCAACGCCAATTGCGCTCTTGACTTTCTCTCTCAAATCGCCCTCTTCTCCGCCAACCTGTACTACGACCGGAGAAATGCTGTCCAGCGCCTTTTTACGTGCACTAGAGGATACGCGCGAGATGTCTTCCGAATCCACTGCTAGAATTCCAATGGAACGATTTGTAATGAGTTCTAAAAGTTTGGATTCATATTCCTCTGGTTCAACGGCGTAAACCTCTTTGACGCCGGCGAGACGGAATCCCATCACAAACTCTTCGCTTCCTATAACTGCAAAGTCCATTAGATCACCAGCAGTTTTTTGATAATTTCATTGTCCATTCCGCTAGCCTTTCCCCTGGCAATAATGCGGATGTTATCAACTTCAATTTTCTTTCTAATGACATAATCCAAGATAGGCAATACCGATAATGGATAGAGATGGGAAAATCTCTCTGCCTCCTTGGCCAAATATTTGTCTAATTTCACCATTACTGGATTTAAAGATCTTGTGGTCTTGGCCCTCTCTAATGAATTTTTGATTTCATCATAGAATGAGTATTTTGACAATTCATCAACTAAATTATCAAATGTCTCTACACCAGCAAGTCTGTTTAACTCAGCAATAGAGAGTTCATTGCTGCCGCCTTCAATGAAGTATGTCTTAATTTTATCACCAGGCATACTGTCCATTTTCAGTTTCAGCAATGTTCTTAAGTTTACAATATCAATTTCACGCTTTACAAATGAAAGAAATTGACTATCTGATTTCTTATTGGGGTCTATAGAAGCCAATAATCTTTGGTAATAAATGAAATCTAGATAATCTTCTACCGCAGCTAAATTGCCATCCCGTTCAAGTGATAGAGTTATGTCCGCAGGAACCTGAATGCTAAGCTTGCGGGCAGATGTCTCGAGAATCTCGGACATGCTGTCGATAGCAAGCAGAGCGTTTAGGTCTTCTTCACTGAGAGTTCCTGCAGGTACAAGGTCTTCCTGGATTTCTTCTACGGTGGCATTAGAGTACTTTCCTCTCAGAATGGTTTTGATGTTCCACATATCCCATCTGCGAAGATATCCTGCCACGATTTCTTTCAAATCACCAGAGCAGAATCCAATGATAGATCTGTAGGTGTGAGCGAGGTTTCTGGAGGTTCCCAATTCTATGAGGTCGACTCCGGAATACTTTGAGGCCAGTTCAGCCATCTCAGTTTTGTACTGCGTTTCACCCATGAATCTACCGATCTCATTGAGATCCATCATTAGCAACTTGGGGTAGTTGTCATTGGTCAGCAGGAGGCTTTTTTTCGATTTGATCCTTGCTGTTGCGTAAGCGTAATTGCCTTTCCCCCGACGCCCTCGTACAATCATTTATTCACCAGTTTCCCTTATTCGAACAGGATGTTCGATATTTCTTTCAGATCCTGATCCCAGATACCTTCTAAGATCGTCCTGAAGCGGAAGTCGAGACGGACTGTGCCGTCTTTACTTTCCAAAATCAGGCCCGATTCCATGTCAGTTTCTGTCAGTTTTCCCATTCCGTCGACGTCAGCCAAAAGATTCTTCTCTCCTATAGGGCAAAGAACCTTTGGAGATGGGATGACTTTTGAGCCTTGGTCGACGATCTTCTTGTAAATGCCGCCTTTCTCATTGGCATCCATTTCTGAAAGCTCGGCTAGCATTTCCTCGAAGGTGCGGTTGAGAATGTCTTTCCTCTTGTTGAGAACTATCTTTTTGGCATCTAGTTCAGCGCTGGAAATCTCTTGGCGCTTCATGCGCTCAATTGATTCCTGCAGCTCTTTCTCTTCAGCCTTACGCATATTCTCAATTTTCTGGTCGGCTTCCAAGAGTATCCTGGATCTTTCATTCTCCGCGTCCTTGACAATCTTATCAGCTTCTTTGCTGGCATTGCCAAGGATTTCGTCGGCTATCTTGTCCAATGACATGGAGTTAGCCTCTCTTACATGTTGATCCAGAGTAGGATAGAGATAACCAGACCGAAGATAACGATGGTTTCAGGGATAACTGTGAGAATAAGACCCTTACCGAAAAGTTTCTCGTTCTCAGCCATTGCACCAACTGCAGCTGCACCAATGTTTGCTTCTGCAATACCGGATCCGATACCGGCCAATCCTACTGCAAGTCCAGCTCCAACTGCTATAAGTCCTTCTGCATCTACCATTTTTATTCCTCCGTTGCTATTGTGTGTTTTCTAATTATTTTCAGGGGGTTGAAGTCTACTCCACCGCCCTCAAAGAATCTGTTAAAGAGTTCAACATACTCCAACCTTATACTGTGGAGTCCTGCCGAAATTATTGCCAGTATAAAGATCATTAAATGACCAATTATGAAGACTAAAAGTCCCAATACCAGCATTATACCGCCACCTGGAGCTATCATTTCCAGAGCGATCATGTTGAAAGCCAGCGCCATGCCTGCTTTAGACATACCGATGGCAGCTATCCTTGTATAGGACAGCACATTGCTTAAGACTTCAGGAGCCTCGATGATAGCTGTTGCCCCTTCAGCCTTTACAGCTATTAACAAACCAACTACAAACAGTATAACTCCAACTATGAATCTAATATCTGTGAAGTCCATAGTGTCTGATACTGGCATAAGCAGATTGTCAACAATCCACAGAACCAGGAATGCAAATCCTACGAACATTAAGATCCAAGAGAATTTCTCAGACACAGCTGCTTTGATTCCGTGCCTGATGGTTGTGTTGTAGAAACCTATTATTAAACCTAATAAGAGGTGTGCAATACCTACCCAGACACATGCATATAGCAGAAGTTTTACACTGCCGAGTTTTGTAACGTATCCCAGTTGTACAGCAAAGTCGCCTATGTTGAACAAGACATGTGGTATAGATACTCCTAAGAGATTTTCCCAACTGAGTGCCCCTGCTTCAGCAGCATGGAACTCAATACCAAACATATCGCCATACAAGAACAGTCCAAAGAATATAGAAGTCAAACCTCCATAGAACAGCATGGTAGCGATTCCACGCCATTCTTCACTCTTGCATCTTCTTAAACCAAGAAGACCAAGGACTGTAAATGGAATACCATAACCTACATCGCCTACCATCAAACCAAAGAAGATTGGAAAGAATATGGCAACCGTGATTGTAGGGTCAATTTCATTATAACGAGGAGTTGACAAAAGCTTAGTGAAGAACGTGAACCTACCAACGGTCTTGCCGTGCTTAAGTTCTACAGGAACTTCTTCCTCTACTTCTACTGGCTCCTCTTCATCATATCCACTAGGTTCCGCATGCTCTTCTTTACGATCTTTGGTGCATAATACCTCAAGGTATACCTTGTCACCAACTTTCTTATTGAAGGCATCGGAAATTGAGCTAAATTCTTTTTCAGGCACCCACGCTTCGAGCACAAAAGAGTGTTCTGTGGCACCCATTCTCAAAGGAAGCTCAGCTTTTTCGACGACGATGCTGAGCTGTTCATCAGCTGCAGAAATAAACGATGCATAACTGCTTCTGATTTCAGCGAGCTTAGCCTCGATGTCTTCTAATTGTTTATTCACATCAGCGATTTCGCTTTCCAATTCAGCAACCATCTGAGATGGCATACCTTTTCCTTCGGGTATGGGAACTTCACTGAAGCCCTGTTGAGAAAGTGTGCGCTGAGCCTCTTCTAATTTAGATAGAGGAACAAATAAAACAATAAAAGAGTCGCTTCCCTTGAACAATTCGTATTCATTCTGTAATGCGTCTTTCAACGCAGTTTCAGGATCAATTTGAGAATATCCAGCAATTACGCCCAATGATGAATAACCACGATATAAACCCAAGTCTAGATCCACTTTTTTAAATGGATCCAACAAGGATATGCGGCCATTCAATTCGGACAGTCTGGTCTGCATCGAACTTTTAGATTCGACGATACCAGATATCTGCTTTTCAATCTCGTCCATTGTTGACTGAAGGGTGTCTTCAATTTGTTTTACAGAGATTTTCTCTTTGTAAGCGCGCCCATCAATTTCTAGATCTTTTTCCATAGACCTGAGCTTCAAAAGTTTCAGAGAAGCATCGGAAGCTGCCGAGAGTGGGGATCCTAAAGTAAATCCTTCCTCTCCATCTGATGGAAAATCGATAACATGAACATTTTCGAGACTATAAAGAAGATCGATAGTTGCCGGTAATTGATCCTTGGTCCCAACGACCAATATCTTACTCATTGATTCCGGTAGCAGCATCGAATGTCCTCTCGAATTGTTGCTTGATCATCATTTTTGCTTGAGGGATCTTCTTTACAGCTACAGCTTCTAGTGCTGCTGCATCGTCGTTCCCTTTCTGCAAAAGCCCTTCTTTTTGAGATGCCAACGAAGCCTTCTGGCTTGCTAACTCTGAAGCTGACTTTGACCTAAGGTCTTTCTCTGCCTGCTGTATTTTGTCTACAGCCTCTTTACGTGCAGAGGAAAGAAGTTCTTTCTCTTTAGATCTAGCCTGCTCGATTGTCTGCTTAGCCTTAGACTCGGCATCTTTAACCTGGAGAAGTGTTTCAGATTTACCCACGGGTCTCTCTCCGGTGATTTTCTTTGGGAATCGGATTAACGTATATAAAAACTTCCTGATAATGTATCCATTATTTAACAAAAAATAAAGTTTACATGATCATAATTGCGATATTAAGCAGAAAATACAGGCAAACAGTACGCTCAGATTGATTGCAAGTTAAGAAGAATTCACACGAAAAATATAACTAATCTAAAAATGTAGAAAAATTATCACTTGTTTTCTACATATCTCCTCACTAGTACATTGCTTTCCTCAAGAATTTCTCTTGAAAGAGTGTCTACATAATCATCGAGGTAAATGACTTCTTTTATCCCTGCATTTATGAGGATCTTGGCACAGAGCACACATGGAAAATTAGTGATGTAAATAGAAGCATCTTTTACACTCACGCCAAAATAAGCCGCCTGAATTACAGCGTTTTGTTCAGCATGCACCCCTCTGCATAATTCATGACGCGTACCCGACTCTATATGATTTTCTAACCTAACGCATCCAGTTTCCTCACAATGTTTAATTCCTCTTGGAGCTCCGTTGTAACCTGTAGTAAGAATTCTTTTTTCCTTTACAATAACCGCTCCCACGCTGCGCCGGAGACATGTAGATCTGGTGGCAGATAATTTTGCCATGTTCATAAAATATGCATCATTGTCAGGACGAGTCGCCATAAACAGTTATTGAAATCATAACTTATCTATCTTATTACCTAAAAATAACATCAGACCTCATAAAGATCAACATAGTTTTTTCTAATGAGTATCCAATAAAGTCAAAGTGAATAAAGAGAACAAATCTACTTTAAAGGCGATAATAACCATTCCAGCTGTTATTATAATCATATTTGTAGCGCTGTTTGCATACAGCGGAATCTGGCCGCCTTTAGTAGTTGTAGACTCTGAAAGCATGCAGCATGGAGACCAAAGTTCAATAGGCACTATAGATACCGGAGATATCGTAATTATCAAAGAAACTAATTCATTTGAAGATATTACAACATACGCTGAAGGATTATCAACAGGACACAAAACCTACAGCGGCTACGGTGATGTTATAGTTTATAATTCAGAATACTTGAATAAATCTATAATACACAGGGCTATAATCAAATTAGAATATGATGAACTGACGAATAGCTTCAGTGCTCCTTCGCTGAAAGATATAAATGAGAATTTATGGGAAGCTGACGGCGGCCACTCTTATTCAAATCTCAAAGATGAGATCGTACTAAAAAATGTCCCATATACTAAGGATGGAGAAATAAAAATAAATTTAAAAAATATTTTATATGACATGGGTTCCAGCCCGCACAGCGGAATAGTCACTATGGGTGACGGGAATACTAGAGTAGATCAGAACTCAGGAATATCAGACCTTGTGGAAGAAAAAGATATAACTGGTAAAGCAAGAGGAGAAATACCATGGTTTGGAATTGTAAATCTTATAGCAAACGGCCATGGCCTCAGCAGTGTACCTCAAAACAGTAAAACAGATTTTGTTATTGCTTTAATACTGATCATAGGAGTACCAATAGGGCTGAGTGAAATTATAGATTATAGAAAAAAGAAAAAGGATTAGATGAGAGTTGTTTGATTTTTTGGGCGGTAGTTTTTGAGAGGATGAAGAACCTCATCTTCTTCCAGTATTTTTTTAGTCTCATTTATAGGAACTGATAAGTCTATCTCCTTAGTGCGGCCGCCACGTCCAAATGATTTTACTCTTGCATGTACAATTCCCATCATGTCAAGCTCTGAAACTAAATCTGTGACTCTACGCTGGGTTAAAATCTGCATATCAATAAACTGAGAGATATCACGATAGGTCTCGTAAAGTTCTCCTGTCGTGAGCTTGCCGCTTCCTCTTTCTTCATTGATTATTATGCTCATCAATACTAATTTGGACTGCGTAGGAAGTGTCTTAATGGCTTCAGTAACACAATCTAATTCTATCTTGTTTTTAGCTTTGTAAACATGAGCTTCAGTAACCTTGTCGTCACCGTTTCTTTCTGCTATCTCTGCAGCTACTCTTAAAAGATCAAGTGCTCTGCGGGCATCACCATGTTCCTGGGCAGCTAAAGCAGAACATAGCGGCGGTACGCCGGGGTCAATTACATCAGGATAAAAGGCAAGTCTGGAACGCTGATCAAGAATATCTCGAAGCTGTTCAGCATTATAAGGCGAGAAAACCATTTTCTCTTCGCCGAGTCTGCTGCGGACCCGAGGATCTAAAAATTCAGTGAACTTAAGGTCATTAGAGATTCCTATCAAAGAAACTTTTGACCTTTCAAGGTCATCATTTATTCTTGAAAGATTGTATAAAACATCATCGCTTGATTTGTAGACCAGCTTATCTATTTCATCCAAAACGATGATTACAACGCGATTAAGCTCATCTATTTTCTCTCTGAGAATGTTGTATACCCGTTCTGTACTCCAGCCAGTAAATGGTATACGCTCTTCAAATTTATCGATGATCATATTTCCTATATTTTGGAGAACACCATATTGAGTATCGACCACTTCACAATTCATATAAAGATAAATGACACGATCAAACTCGTCTGCTTTCAATATCTCTTTTCCAAGATATTTCACAGAGGCAGTTTTTCCTGTACCTGTTTTGCCAAAAATAAGAACATTAGAAGGTCTATCTCCTCTCAAAGCAGTTACCAAAATAGAAGCCAGCTGATCTATCTGATCTTTACGGTGAGGAAGTTCATCAGGAATATAAGATGGCCTTAATATTTCACGGTCTCTTTTGAAGATTTGTTTTGAATTTACGTATTTGTCAAAGATGTTGCCGCTGATGTTGTCCATCTTAATACCTCTATTAAATACTCAATTTCTTCCGGCTGTGAGATTACCAGAGCAGAAGAATAGTGAAATTTATTGATTAAGAAGGCTACACTTTAATATTCAGCAAAATAAGCTGTGGTTAATGCTGCACTGACTTGTTTCTGCATGAGAAATAAAGGTGCCTTGCAGAAGAAGGGAGAGAGCTTTTGGTATTTGATCTATGCGCTGATAGTAGAACATTGTAAAATAACACTAGAAAATTAACATGTAATATTCTATACTACCCCCACCCCTTCATTTCCACTGCAAATTTTATTCATACACAGCCTTACCTTGATTTTTATAAAACTAGGTAAACAACCCAATAAACAAAAAAATGAAAATTTTAAACAGTGTTAAGAAGTTTCCGTTAGAAAAAAAATTTAGAATATTAGAATAGATATAGAAAAAGAATCTACTAATATATTATATTATATTATAATATAGGGAAAAGAAGAGAAAGAATAAGAAAGAGAAATATTTTTCTAAATTTAGAATTCTTAAAATAAATGAGCAGGTATGTAAAAAAACATTACAGTGGAAATGAAGGGGTCTCCCTCTCAACTTTTAAAAGGTTACAATATCCTTTATTCGTTTGATAACACTATCATCGTCTATTATTTCTGATAATTTTTCGATATTCAAAACAGGTCTCGACATAAAAATTTTTGTCGCTCTTTTTCTTCCGCACCCTGGGAGGGCTTCCAATGCCTTTATGGAACATTCATTTACATTCAAAGGAAATTCAACTGCAGTTATACTTCTATATCCCCAATCTACAATTGACACATCAACAAATCTGTTAAGCTCTATTTTATATGGAATACAGATCAAGATGGGATATGATCCTATTTGTCTGCCAAATGTGAAATTTCCATCATGTATTTCCATATAGACATCTTTCAAAATGCGCCCTTCAGAAAACATTTTTTTCAACATAGGCTGATCTATGTTTTCTCTCACTGTTTCTTTAAATTTAACGAATGAATGTTTATCTGATTTTTTATACTCTTTTCTAAGCGGTATAACCTGACGTAAATTAATTCTTCTTAATAATAAATCATCGTTCAATATCTTATTTAATAAATTGATATTTAATTCATTAGTATTTTTATTCTCACCGTCCAGACCGCTTATAAAATTAAGGCCTGGAAGAATTTTTGAAACCCCATTATTTCCTATTTCAGATCCTTCTTCGTTTATAATTTTTACAGCTTCTAATGTCTGTTCTGCTGAAGAATTGAGATTATTGGCAGTCTTTACCTGCGGATCTGAACTTTCTAAACCAAGCGCTAAAACATTTCCTGGTGTGCAGTAAGCTGCTAAAGTCCTGATGATTTTTCTTGATTCTTCAGGATATGTTGATATGACAGCTGGATTAGCATTGTCAACATGCAGTACTTTTGGATTCAATTTACTAAGTCCAGAAAATAGTTCTTCTACAGCATCTGGATTCGGCCGCGGAGGATCACCGCTGCTGATATCAGCCATGTATGAAATTATACAACTCTGACCGCCTATCCTGAAATTATGAACTCCGTATTCTGTTAATTTAGCACATTCTTCTATTATATCAGACGGCTGTCTGAATAACGGTTCTCCTTTCAGCGGTTCAATGCAAAATGAGCAGCCACCTGACTTGTATCTGATGCATCCTCTGTAAGATTCTACTTCAGCTATCAGAGGATCAGGAAAATCAGGATGATCTTTTACAATATGCGCTCCTTTGATCTGCCACTCATTCCACTCTTCTAAATTTCTTAATCTCTGAGAAACTTCCTTTCCCTTCAAAATTTCATATAATGAAACTGCAGGATCATTTTTTGATGAGTAGTCAAAAGAAGAACACATTTCTGAATCCAATGCTGCAGGTCCTCCGATTATTGATACTCCAGGAATATGACAGCTTATTTCCAGCACCTCTTTTTTTGAAGCGGGCATAGCTCTCAGGTATTTTCCTGGAACAGCATTTCCAGACATGAATAATGTAACATCTGAATTTAATTCAGCATTATTTTTTCTGATTTTATCTATTGTAATATATTCGACTTCAGCACCCGCAGATATAGCGGCGCCTGCGGCTGCTCTGACTTGAGGTGAAATAAATGGTGGAACTCCGAGACATGCAGGTTCATCAATGTATCCGTCTAATATAGTTACTTTCATGAAGGTCCTCACTATTATTGTCTACGAGATTCGTAGCATCAGCTACGAAGCTCTTATATAATGTTTTGTGGTCTTAGGCCTAAATTTAAACCCGGTGACAGGGTTTGCCTAACTAAATTAACATTTTAGGAGACTGTTGTTATGGTCGATAAAAAGGATCAAGAAGAAATGCTGAAAAAAGCATATGAACCGGCAAAACTTGCCATGAAGTATCATCCGTATTATGAAGGTAAGATTGAGGTAACTGCAAAGTGCCCTGTTCACAGTTTTAGCGATTTTGCAGTTTGGTATACTCCTGGTGTTGCAGAGCCTTGTAAAGATATCCATGCAAATCCTGATAAGGTCTATGAACACACTTCAAAAGGCAATATGATTGCCATCGTGTCTGATGGTACAAGAGTTTTAGGATTAGGAAACATCGGACCTAAAGCAGCTCTTCCAGTTATGGAAGGCAAGGCATTATTGTTTAAATATCTGGGAGGAGTCGATGCTGTTCCTATCTGCTTAGATACAACAGATACTGAAGAGATAATCAGGACCGTAAAGGCTCTGGGGCCTTCATTCGGTGGAATTAACTTAGAGGATATTGAAAATCCTAAGTGCTTCGAGATCCTTGACAGATTAAGAAATGAAATGGATATTCCTGTATGGCATGATGATCAGCAGGGAACAGCTACCATTGTTACAGCAGGCGCTATTAATGCTCACAAAGTAGTTGGGAAAAAGATTTCTGAATCAAAAGTTGCAATGGTCGGTGCAGGAGCTGCCAACATTGCAATTGCCCGTATAATGGTTAAAGCAGGATTCAACATCAAAAATATTGTAATGGTAGACAGCAAGGGAACTCTTCACAAGGGTAGGGAAGATATCAAAAACTCTCATGCAGAAAAATGGTTTATGTGTGAAAACTCCAACGCTGAAAATGTTGTTGGAGATATAGAAGCTGCAATGAAGGGCGCAGATATCGTAGTAGCTGCTTCTAAACCTGGACCAGGTGTCATTAAGAAAGAGTGGGTCCAGAACATGGCAGATGATGCTATCGTATTCGCTACAGCAAACCCTATTCCAGAAATATGGCCTTGGGAAGCTGAGGAAGGCGGAGCAAGAGTAATAGCAACAGGACGTTCTGACTTCCCTAACCAGGTTAACAACTCTCTTGGATTCCCAGGTATTTTCAGAGGAGCTCTTGATGTCAGGGCTAAGACAATCACAGACGACATGTGCATTGCTGCAGCTCTGGAGATTGCCAAGACTGCCGAAGACAAAGGCCTCAGTGAATCATACATCGTTCCGTCAATGGATGATTGGGAAGTATTCACCAGAGAAGCAGTTGCTGTCGGTATGAAAGCAATTGAAACGGGAATCGCAAGAATCAACATCAGCAAAGATGAGCTCACTCACCGTGCGGAAGAACTCATTTCCAGAGCCAGAAATGAAACAAAACTGCTGATGGACAAAGAATTCATCAAGCCTTTCCCACAGTAAGCATAAACAATCTTTTCAATGCGGGACACCCCGCATAATCATAATTTTTTTAAGGAGGGATCATTCTGAAGTATTCAGAAGCTGGTATCGGCAGAGTTTTCGTTGTAAAATTAGAAGACGGCGAGATCGTTCATAAATGTCTGGAAGAGTTTGCTGTTCAACATAATATAAAATCCGCAGCAGTTCTGGCAGTAGGAGCTCTAAATGAAAACAGCAGAATGACTGTAGGACCTGAAGATGGAGATGCCAGGCCTGTAACTCCTCTGTATCATACGCTTCATGCGCCTCATGAAACTGCTGGGGTCGGAACAATTTTCGAGGGTGAAGACGGGCTTCCAAGACTTCATATGCATGTTTCATGCGGTAGAGATGGAGAAGGCCTTACAGGATGCATCAGAGTAGGCTCAGTTGTGTGGCAGATTCTGGAAGTAATCATAATCGAGCTTACAGACTGCAGCGCTAAAAAAATAAAAGATGAATCTACTGGATTCGAAATATTAGAACCTTAAAATTATTTGATCTCTGCAGAAATCTGCAGAGTAAGTATTTCTTATTCACACAAGAGTGATTGTGTCTGCTTCTACGCCCTGTATATTTGGTACGGTTCTTAGAGCGTCTTCAAATTTTTCAATGAGACCTTCAGCATCATTCATCATGGATGTAACTTCAATGATGTTGAGACCAAAAGCGAATGGTTTTACAACCATGCTGCTGATGACAACTCCTTCAGGAACATATTTTGGAATATCTGCTATGATCTGATCGGTTGATACTTCTGGACTCTCTGGAATAAGCTTGTGAACTGCTGCTACTTTTCCCATGAGATCCACCTTAAGGTCCTGTGAACCCGCATTTGGGGCAAGTGTATGTAACACTCTGGTCTCTGCACTGTGGGCAGCGTCCAATTTCGGCTTCGCCACATTCTGGACACTGGAAGAACGTCATTCCATCGTTCTTTCCGAGTCTGAGTCCACATGAACTGCAAATCTTTTCGTTTTCCATGTTAAATCACCGGAATTGAGCGATACAGTCAAATTTAGATATTTAAGATTATTCGCTTTTATTTTTTGTGAAAATCCTCTGAGTTGGCTCTGAAAATTATGAGTATTCTCAAAGACAGCATATAATCAGAAAACTTAAAATGTCAAAAACATGGTGATATGTCTACCTTGCTTGAGAGCTTTTATGATTCTTTTGTAGATTTTCAAGGCTCTATGCTCTCTTCGGCATGATAATCTGATATTTTGATGAAAAATATTATATAGGGGCAGTCTTTACCTAACCCTCTGCATGCTAAACAAGCTTGCATTGGGCTCGTAGCTCAGCTAGGTAGGACTGTGGAGTAAAATCCCCAGTACCCTAGAAAGAGCATCTGACTTTTAATCAGGTGGTCCGGGGTTCGAAAAGTATGCGGCCTTCCCGTATACTCCGAAAATCCCCGCGAGCCCGCTCTTAGCGAGGTAGAAGAACGATGGAAGGGGTAACGTTCGGTCCGCATTCGAAGGGATATTTTCTAACTGTAATTTATGGCGGAACCCCATGCCCGATTTTAACGTCTAGCAGGTGAATTAGGTGGTCGAATCCAATTTTAACGTTTTAGAGCATAATCTCGTACCGGAGCACTATTTGTTGTCTCCAGAGGATGCTGAAAAAGTACTGGCAGAGTTGAATATCACAAAAGACCAGCTTCCTAAAATTCGACGAGGAGATGCATGTGTGAAGCTTCTGGAAAATATATATGGTCCAATTCCAGAAGGAAGTATTATTAAGATCATTCGTAAGAGTGCAACTGCAGAGGCTTTCGTCACTTATCGCCTAGTGATTAAGGAAGTAAAGGGGTGAAGAGAAGTGCGTGATTTAGTAGAACTCTATTTTAAAGACAGAAGTATTGTTAACCACCATATATCGAGCTTTAATGATTTTCTCTCCACTCTTGACAACCCGAACAGCAGAATGCAGAAGATTGTGGATAATCTGAGAGTATCCGCGGATGATATGGACCGCGGACTGATACGTCTTGATCCTGAGAGAACTGAAGGACGTATCATCGAAATAAGAGTAGGACGCAAGAGGGATGAAAAAACCGGTCTCATCGACTCTCAGTCAAGACCTACAATGCATGTGCAGCTGCCGATTGTAAGAGAAGCGAACGGTGCCACACATCCTTTGACTCCTATGGAATCCAGACTCAGAAACCTCAACTACCTTGCTCCGATTTATCTTGATTTTACAATTATTGAAGACGGTATTGAAAAAGAACCGGAGACCGTCCACATCGGCGATCTGCCTGTAATGCTCCGCTCAAAGCGCTGCAATCTCTATAAAGAGAACATCGAAGTCGACAAAGAGCTTACAGACGAAGAATACAAACTAAAGCTCATGGAGGCTGGTGAAGATCCATCAGATCCAGGCGGATATTTCCTTATCGGCGGAACAGAGAGAGTTCTGATTTCGTTGGAAGACTTAGCTCCTAACCGTGTAATGGTGGAGTATAATGAAAGATACGGAACCCAGCTGGAAGTTGCTAAAGTATTCTCGCAGAGGGAAGGATACCGTGCTCTTACTCTTGTTGAAAAGAAGAAAGACGGAATTCTGACAGTCACAGTTCCGGCAGCTACAGGACAGATACCGCTGGTAGCTTTGATGAAAGCTTTGGGAATGGAGAATGATAAGGATATCTACGATGCAATAGTCTCTGTTCCAGAGATGGCAAATATTGTTTATGCAAACATTGAAGAATGCCATGACAAAAAACTCTACCCTCCAAACGGTATCTACACCACCGAAGATGCCATCACCTACTTGGAACGTAAATTTGCTACAGGACAGGCAAAAGAATACAGAGAAAAGAAAGTAGAATCAATTATCGATCGTTCACTGCTTCCTCATCTCGGAGATACCAAAGAAGACAGACTTAAGAAAGCTCACTTCCTTGGCAGAATTGCCCGTTCAGTTCTTGAATTAAGCATCGGCATGAGAAAGGAAGACGACAAAGACCACTATGCCAACAAGCGTCTGAAGCTTTCCGGAGATCTTATGGAAGATCTGTTCAGAGTTGCATTTACAAACTTGATGAAGGATCTTAAGTATCAGATGGAACGCAATTTCTCACGTAAAAAAGAGAATCTGCGCATTGGTTCATCAATCCGTCCGGATCTTATGACTCATCGTCTCCTGCATGCTTTAGCCACAGGAAACTGGGTAGGCGGAAGAGCTGGTGTATCTCAGCTTTTAGACCGTACTTCTAACATGAGTACTTTGTCTCACCTCAGAAGAGTCACATCTTCACTTACACGTTCACAGCCTCACTTCGAAGCCCGTGATCTTCACCCTACTCAATGGGGAAGACTATGCCCCAATGAAACTCCTGAAGGTCAGAACTGCGGTCTGGTGAAGAACGCATCATTGATCATTGATGTATCAGAAGGATTCAGAGAAGAAGACGTACATTGGCTTCTGCGCGACCGCGGAGTTACTGAAGTCAGAAGCGGCGAACTTCGTACTGGTGCAAAAGTATACGTCAACGGGGATCTGGTAGGAAATACAGAGAACCCCAAGGGACTGGTTGCAGACATAAGAGCTGGAAGACGCCAGGGTCTGTTATCCAGTGATATCAACATCCGTTTCGATGAAGAAATGGGTGAAGTAATCATCAACTGTGATGAAGGACGTCTCAGACGTCCGCTGCTGGTAGTAAGTGATGGCAAACTGTCTCTTACCCGCAGGCATATTGAAGAGATCAGGGACGACCACCTGAAATGGACAGACCTTATCAGAGAAGGAGTAATCGAATGGATTGATGCAGAAGAGGAAGAGGATGCTTACATCGCTGTAGTTCCTTACAATCCTCCAGAACGTTGCAGTGAGTGCGGCAGAGCTCTTTCACCAACTGATCTGGACTGGATGAATCCCGGCACAAATGATTCTCATGCCATTCTCAAATGCAAATACTGCCACGGTGACAATTCTGCTCCGATACTGCTCAACAGTGAACATACCCATATGGAAATAGATCCAATGATCATCCTTGGTGTGGCTGCAAGCGTTGTTCCCTATCCTGAACACGACTCTTCTCCAAGAGTTACTATGGGATCCGGTATGGCAAAGCAGTCTCTTGGTTTGAGCTGTACCAACTACCGTAAGCGTCCAGATACCCGCGGGCATCTTCTGCACTATCCGCAGAAGCCGATGGTCCAGACAAAACCGATGGATTTCATCGCATTCAATGACCGTCCGGCTGGACAAAACTTCGTTGTGGCAATTTTGTCTTACAACGGTTACAATATTCAGGATGCTTTAATCCTAAACAAGGCGTCTGTCGACAGAGGTCTGGGACGTTCAACCTTCATGAGGACATACCGTGCAGAAGAGCGCAGATATCTTGGAGGACAGGAAGATCACTTTGAGATTCCTGATCCAGACGTGCGCGGTGCCCGTGCAGATCTGGCATATGCAACTCTCGGTGAAGATGGTCTTATCTGCCCTGAGACAGAAGTCAGCGGCGGTGATGTATTAGTTGGAAAAACTTCTCCTCCGCGTTTCCTTGAAGAGGAAACAGACTTCCTGACTCCTCAGAAAAGGAGAGAAACATCAGTCACTATCCGTTCAGGAGAGAGGGGCTGGGTCGACTCTGTAATGCTTACTGAGTCTGAGAATGGTTCCAGGCTTGTAAAAGTGAAAGTGAGGGATGAAAGAATTCCTGAACTGGGAGATAAATTCGCTTCCAGACATGGACAGAAAGGAGTTGTAGGACTTCTTGTTCCTCAGGAAGACATGCCTTTCACATGCGATGGTGTGACGCCTGATTTAGTCATCAACCCGCACGCTATTCCATCTCGTATGACTATCGCCCACGTTCTGGAAATGATCGGAGGCAAAGTCGGTTCAATGGAAGCAAGAGCTATTGATGCAACAGCGTTCTCTGGAGAAAAGGAACAGGCTCTCAGAGAGGAACTGGTGCGCAATGGATTCAAGCACACTGGTAAAGAAGTGATGTATGACGGTGTTACCGGAAAAATGTTTGAAGCTAACATGTTCACAGGTGTGATTTACTATCAGAAACTGCACCACATGGTGTCTGGAAAAATGCATGTCCGTTCCCGCGGACCTGTGCAGATACTTACAAGGCAGCCTACTGAAGGAAGATCACGTCAGGGCGGTCTGAGATTCGGTGAAATGGAAAGAGACTGTCTTATCGGACACGGTGCAGCAATGGTTATCAAAGATCGTCTTCTGGATGAATCCGATGGTACTGCTTTGTACATCTGCGGAAATCCTAACTGCGGACACATCTCTATGATGGACCGCAGAGGTGTAGTACGCTGCCCTGTGTGCAACAATAATACCAACGTACATCTTGTTCAGACGAGCTATGCTTTCAAACTCCTGTTGGATGAGCTGCTGTCGCTTGGTGTCGTCATGAGACTTCAACTGGAGGATTTAAGATGATGCGTGGTGTCTCGAAAAGGATAGGATCAATTAAATTCTCAATCTTATCCCCGGAAGAGATTAGAAAGATGTCAGCTACCAAAGTTATCACTGCTGACACATATGATGATGACGGTTTCCCGATTGATATGGGTCTTATGGACCCCCATCTGGGTGTCATTGAACCAGGTCTTAGATGTAAGACCTGCGGCAACAAGGTAGACGAATGTCCAGGACACTTTGGACACATTGATCTGGCAATGCCGGTAATCCATGTAGGACTTGTAAAAGAAATCAAGAAGCTTTTACAGTCTACCTGCAAGTCCTGCGGTCATCTCCTGATGACTCAGGAAGAAGCTGCTGAGAAGACAAAACAGATGGAAATGGTGGAAGAGCTTGGCGGAGATGCTATCGATTATCGTATCCTCGCTAAAGATCTAGCCAAGGATGCATCAAAAAATGCAGTCTGTCCTCACTGCGGTGAAATACAGGGAAAAATAACTCTTGACAAACCTACCACATTCCGCGAAGACGGTCATAAGCTCACTCCTAAGGAGGTAAAAGAGCGTCTGGAGAGAATACCTGATGATGATCTCCTTCCGCTCGGTATTGATCCCGCTTCATGCCGTCCAGAATGGATGGTTTTGACTGCTCTGGCCGTTCCTCCTGTAACTGTCAGGCCTTCAATTACTCTGGAATCTGGAGACAGATCCGAAGATGATCTGACCCATAAACTGGTGGATGTTCTGAGGATCAATCAGAGACTCAGGGAAAACCGTGACGCAGGAGCTCCGCAGCTTATCGTTGAAGATTTGTGGGAGCTTTTACAATACCACGTTACCACATATTATGACAATCAGACTTCCGGTATCCCGCCTGCAAGGCACAGATCTGGAAGGCCTCTAAAGACTCTCGTACAGAGATTGAAAGGTAAGGAAGGCAGATTTAGATCAAACTTGTCTGGTAAGCGTGTCAACTTCTCAGCTCGTACTGTCATTTCTCCCGATCCAGCTTTGTCAATCAACGAAGTTGGTGTACCTTACTCTGCAGCCAGAGAGCTTACTGTACCGGTTCGTGCAACCAGATCAAATATAGAAGCCCTCAGAGAAATGGTCAAGAGGGGAAACAATCCCGCTATTGAAAATGGAAAGTATCTGCCAGGTGTAAACTATGTCATTCGTCCAGATGGACGAAGGATGAAAGTCACAGAACGCAACGCCGAAACAATCGCTGAGGGACTTGAATTAGAATATGTCATTGAAAGACATCTGATGGACAAGGACGTTGTGCTTTTCAACAGGCAGCCGTCTCTGCACAGGATGTCGATGATGGCTCACACTGTGCGTGTAATGCCTTGGAAGACATTCAGATTCAACCTCTGTGTCTGTCCTCCGTATAACGCCGACTTTGACGGAGATGAAATGAATCTGCATGTTCTGCAGAGCGATGAAGCTCGTGCAGAAGCTCTCATTCTCATGAGAGTGCAGGAACACATTCTTTCTCCGAGATTCGGCGGACCAATCATCGGAGCTATCCACGACCACATTACTGGAGCTTTCCTGCTGACTCATAAGAATCCTCATTTTGATGTTCAGGATACAATCAACATCCTCAGCAAAGTGAAATTTGACGAGATGCCCGAGCCAAACTTTGACGAAAACGGAAACAAGTATTGGACCGGCTATCAGATGTTCAGCATGATTCTTCCGGACGATTTCAGGATTACATTCAAATCATCCATCTGCCGTCACTGCCAGACTTGTCTGAAAGAGAACTGTGATATGGATGCTTATGTAAAAATCAGAGATGGACAGCACCTGTGCGGAACTATTGATGAAAATGCAATCGGTGCATTCAAAGGAAAAATCCTCAATAAAATCGCACATGATTATGGTTCCACTGCCGCCAAGGATTTCCTAAATAATGTTACCAAACTGGCTATCGGAGCTATCATGGCAAGAGGTTTCACAACTGGTATCGATGATGAAGATATCCCTGCTGAAGCTACCCGCCAGATAGAAGAAATGCTTGCTGATTCAGTAACTAAAGTCTCGGAACTGGTCGAAGCATACCGTGAAGGTATCTTAGAACAGCTTCCAGGACGTTCTCTCGATGAAACTTTGGAAGTAGAAGTAATGAAACTTCTGGGACGTGCCAGAGATGAAGCAGGTCAGATTGCAGGACGCCATCTGGGTATGGAAAACCCTGCAGTTATTATGGCCCGTTCCGGTGCAAGAGCATCTATGCTTAACCTGTCACAGATGGCAGGTTGTATCGGGCAGCAGGCTGTGAGAGGAGAACGTTTATCCAGAGGTTACTGGAACAGAACACTTCCTCACTTCAAGAAAGGAGATCTTGGTGCAGAAGCGAAAGGATTCGTACAGAATTCATACAAGAGCGGTCTCACTCCTACAGAATTCTTCTTCCACTCCATGGGAGGCAGGGAAGGTCTTGTGGATACTGCGGTCAGAACATCTCGTTCTGGTTACATGCAGCGCCGTTTGATCAACGCTCTGGAAGATCTCAAATTAAAGCAGGACGGTACTGTCCGTAACACTGCAGATATGGTCATTCAGCTGAAATACGGTGAAGACGGAGTAGATCCTACCCGTTCTGCCAGCGGTGAGGCTGTAGATATTGACGATATTCTTACAGAAGTTCTCGGTGATGAGGCTGAAATAATCTCTCAGATCGAGGAGAAGAAACAGACAGGTTATGCGACCATGGAACAGGATCTTATGGAAGCCGTTGCTGAAGATGATCTTGAAATGGAAGAGCCTGAATATGATCTCGGTGGCGGAGGTGAGGACTGATGGCACGTAAAGATACACAAAATGCACTCCGCAGGAGAGGCGTTAGCGATGCAGTAATCGAAAAACTTCTCTCCAGCTATTCAACTATTGGAGATGTTTCAGCTGCTTCAGTTGAAGAACTGATAAATGCTGGACTTACAAGCGAAGAGGCCGCAGATGTTTCTGTCAAGGTAGGAAAAACCACTACCAAGCGTGAAACAAAAAAATCCTCAAGCAAAAAACAGCAGGAAGCTCCGGCAGAAAAGATTCACTACAATCTTGTAGATAAATCAAGAGCACACACCGAACTGGAAGAAAAGCTGCTCACAATGCTGGAGGAAAACGACATGACTCTTCCGATGCGTGTGATTTCAAACATCGCTTCCCGCATTGAAGGAATCATCATCCCAGAAGAAAAAATCCTTGAGGTTCTGAAAAAGTCATATGACCGTTATCGTGAACATCAGATGGATGCAAATGAGTCGGCAGGTATTCTGGCAGCTCAGTCAATCGGTGAACCTGGTACTCAGATGACCATGCGTACTTTCCACTACGCCGGTGTAGCTGAAATCAACGTTACATTAGGTCTGCCTCGTCTCATTGAAATTGTGGATGCAAGGCGTGTTCCGTCAACTCCAATGATGGAAGTACATATCGAACCAGCTTACATGGGAGATGTCGACATTGTGCGTAAGGTAGCCTCAAAGATCGAAAAGACTACCTTGCTGGACATAGCAGACATCGAAACAGATATCGCCAACATGAAAGTAGTCGTACATCTGGATCCTGTAAAGCTTGAACAAAAAGACATAACTATTCAACAAATCCAGGAGAAGCTGTCCAAGGACCGCCGTCTCCGCGGATTGGTAACTGTTGAAGACGGTCAGGTTGTAATATCTTCAGACGAACCTTCATTTAAGAAGCTTCAGGCAATTGTCCAGGCAAGCCGCGATGCGGTTATCCAAGGTCTTGACGGTATTGAAAGAGCCATTCTGCGTAAGCAGGGCAATGAATACGTCATATATACTGCAGGATCCAACCTGCGTGAAGTCCTCAATGAAGATAAAGTCGATAAGACACGTACAACCACAAACTCTATTCAGGAAATCTATGATGTCCTGGGGGTTGAAGCCGCTCGTAACTCGATCATAAATGAAGCTTCCAGAACACTGGAAGAACAGGGTTTGAGCGTTGACATAAGACATATTATGCTGGTCGCAGACCTTATGACTAATGATGGAGACGTCAAAGCCATAGGAAGACACGGCATATCAGGTAGGAAATCTAGTGTACTAGCTAGAGCAGCATTTGAAATAACAGCCACCCATCTTCTGCATGCTGCCCTTACTGGTGAAGTAGACTACCTGGACGGGGTGGCTGAGAACATTATAGTGGGACAACCAGTGACGCTCGGAACAGGAGCTGTGAATCTGATATACTCCCCGAAACGGCCTAAGGAGGCACAAGAATGATAGATTTAGGAAGAGCAATTAAGGCCGCTGCTACCACCGGTAAAGTGGTCTACGGCGTGCAGCAGGCAGAGAAGGCAATTAACAGTGGAGATGCAAAAATTGTAATCATCTCGGCTAATTGCCCGAGTGAGTTCCTCCAATCTGGAAACCACAACACAAAGGTTTACAAGTATGAGGGAACCAACATGGATCTAGGCGCATTATGCGGAAAACCATTCTCGGTATCTGCCCTAGCTGTCATAGACAAGGGTACCTCAAATATTCTCTCGCTGTGATGAAATATGCCAACGGAAATAACATTTACCGAGGATACTCTTCGTTACATAAACCTCTTTGAACAGGTAACAAAAACGAGAGTGAAAGACTGCATGGAAGCAGAGGACAAGCTGGTGTTCGTTGTTGAACCCGGCCAGGCCAACCGTGCTGTGGGAAAAGGCGGGGAAAACGTCATTCGTCTGAAAAATCAGACTGGAAGAAACATTCAGGTTGTTGAGTACTCTGATGATCCAGAAACATTCATCAAGAATGTATTTTACAACTACAATGTCCAGAAAGTGGAGATCGAGTCCCGTGGTAATGTTCTGCATGCCACAGTGACTGTCGATCCTAAAGTGAAAGGACGCGCCATTGGTAAAAATGGACGCAATCTTAAACTCGCCAGAGATATCGTTAACAGACACCACAATGTTCAGAGCATCAGTGTCGCTTAAGCGGTTCTCTTTCAACCTCTAATCGGTCCGCTGTAGGATATTCTTCTACAATGAAGGAATCATATGGGAGATCCTCAAAGATCTCTTCCAGAATCCACGGCGCGACTTCGATTCTTTCTTTTTCTTTATCAAAATGCATCAGTTCTTCAGGTACCTCGAATTCATTTTTCAGAGTTTCAATAATTTTATCAGGGTCGCCTTCAACAACTCCTTTCAGCAGCGTTCCGTCTTCAGTTATTATGTCTGAAGGTAGAGAAGTCTTCAACGCTCTTCTTTTAAGTCTCTGTCTCAGCTGCACGGCGTCTTTGAAACTTGATGAGCAGTAGTGAACCGGCATCTTTGCAGTTTTTATTATTTCATAAGCAAGTTCTTCGCTTCCCCCTACTGCACTGGATATCTCATCTTTGGCAGAGAACCCTCTTTTTTCCAGTTCATCCCAGTTGCCTTCAGAGAATTCCAGCTCATTTAAATTGATAAAGTCAAGTCCTGCCTTTTTTCCAAATTTGACAAGATCCAGAATTTCTTTTTCTTTTCCAGGAATGGCAGGAATTTCAAAACCGATGCTCATCTTTGTATTTTTTATGAAATCTTCCAGTTCCGGCAGTTCTCCCCATCTTTCAACAGGCGGGTGTATCCTGAGTTCATCCAGACCAGCTTTTTCTAATCTGCTGTAAGCATCTGTATCAAGTGATGCTGTATAGAGATGAATATGATGTTTTTTTCCGAAATGATTTTTTAATAATTCTATGTAATAAATTGTCCTATCCAGTGATTTAACAGGATCTCCGCCGGTGATGCCAGTACCTTCAGCATCGATTGATTCCGCTTCAAAAATTATATCTTCATCGGATGATGCTAGTTTTTCATCTGCGTAAATGACATCTTTTCCTTTCTTCTTGGAGGAAAGAGGACAGTAAAAACATCCAGAATCGCAGCGTCCTGATACCAGCAGCACTAGCTTAGCGCCCTTTCTGCACATTACACAGCCTTTTGGAAGATGGCCTGTATAGATGGAATCGGCCTCCATCTTCTCAGTTTTCATGCTCCCGAAGTTACCTATTATGTATATATCATCACACGTCCGGCAGGGAATCAGGTCAAATATACTAACTGTAATTACATCCTGATCAAATGAAAATGGATTCCCGTCTTATCTTAGCTTTGGATGAAACTGATGTTCCCAAAGCGCTGCACGTTCTGGATGAAGTGTGCGGCATTATTGATGCGGTTAAAATAAACTGGCCGCTGATCCTCTCAGCCGGCCCTGAGATAATTACCACACTTTCACAAAAGGCTGATGTAATCTGTGATTTCAAGATCGCAGACATTCCTAATACTGACAGGCTGATTATCGAGCAGTCAGTAAAACGCGGAGCATCAGGCGTAATAGTTCATGCCGTTACCGGCACAGACTCACTGAAAGAATGTGTGAGCGCAGCAGGCGGCAGGGATGTATTCGTTGTTACTGAAATGTCTCATCCTGGAGGACAGGAGTTCACTGCCAAACACGCAGAAGAATTTGCGGCTATGGCCGCTGAATGCGGAGCATCTGGATTGATCGCCCCGGCTACCAGGCCTGAAAGAATAAAGAAGATTAAAGAATCAGCTTCAGGTCTTTTGATTCTCTCGCCGGGAGTAGGTGCCCAGGGAGGTTCAGCATCCAATGCTGTCTTAAACGGTGCAGACTATGTAATCGTGGGCCGTTCAATCTACGGAAGCAGTGATCCAAAGGATGCCGCTCAGAAGCTGGCTGATGAGATTAGGGCTCTGCGTTTCTAAGATTACTCGGGAGAAACCATTTTCTATTTACTTTTCTAGCTGTAGCGAGAGCATAGATTATAAATAGCTCTCCAAGGATGAGTGGAAGATTCTACCTAGGAGACCTTATAAATGGAATCAGACGAAGGTAAGCCGGCAGAGCGGCTTAGATGGGATTTGAAGAGGCCTAATCGAGGCAATACTTCCAGTTCACACGGCTTTAAAGATTGGTTGCGTGGACGCTGGAGTGCTGTTTTGATCTTAGTTGCTATCATTTTTTTGGCACTGTTTGTGCGTAGCTACTTTGGCTATTCCACTTCTGTGGATGGAGGCTTTTTGATTGCTGGTGGTTATGACGCTTATTTACATCAACATATTATTGAATATATCAACAGCCAACATTCTCATCTTCTCTGGGACGGGGCCTTCAATTATCCAATCGGAATGGACAACCCGATACCACCATTGTATGACTGGTCAGTGGCCATAACCGGACAGGTTATTTCAGCTATTACCGGCATGGCCGTAAATGATGCATCAGCATATGCTCTGCTATTTTCCTCTGCAATCTGGGGAGCATTAGCCTGTATTCCAATATACCTTATCGGAAAAACATTATTGGACAGGAAAGTCGGTCTGATGGCTGCTTTCCTTTACGCTATAATGTCTGGAAGCATCATTAAAACAGTATTCTCTGAAGCTGACTATTTCGGTATGGCTCTATTCTTTGCAACATTCGCGCTTTACTTTATGATCCGTTCGTTGCAGAGCTCAAAGGCCTCAAATGTGGTAGGTTCCTGGAAATCCGGATTTAAAGAACATCTGAACAATAAGAGATCACTTATCTTTGCAGTCATGGCCGGTACATGTTTAGCGGCTGTTGCCTTCATGTGGACTGGATATACGTATCTGGTATCCATCATCCTGATCTACTTCCTTGTTCAGGCATTTATTAACAGATTCAAAAATACCGACCTTACTGGAGAGTTTATCTCCATGGTGGTTATGCTTGGAGTTACATTCCTGTTTATTGCTCCTCTATACTACCAGCTCGGCTTTATGAGCACATTTACACCTGCTTTCTTACTGTTCTTAGGAACAATCGTAATCGGATTAATTGCAATATTCTCCAAGGAGCTGCCTTGGATTCTTTCAATACCGGTTATGCTCGTTGTCCTTGTAGTCGGACTTGTGGCAGTACACTTTGTCTGGCCTGGACTGCTGAGTTCAGTACTGTTCGGTGTAGATTATTCAATATTCAATACAATCTCATTATCAAATGAATCCTTCTCGAAGTACGTATTGTCCTTCGGTGCAGTTACCTTCTGGCTTGCCTTGATCGGAGCTGCCTGGGCAATACTGAAGATCCGCAAGAGCGCCTCATCTGTTCTGGTGTTCTCTGCAGTTGCAGCCGTGTTAAGCATGTACCTTGCAACAGTATCATCAGGATTCATCTACCTTGCAACACCAGTCTTTGCTATCGCATCGGCCTGGGTGCTTGGATACATAATTAATAAATTACATTTCGAGGAGATCTCCAGAAACATCGTAGGCTTCTGGTCAAATCCTCTTCACAACCTCAGAAAAGTTTTCAACTTGAAGCATGTCGTAGGAGTGCTTTTCATAGTTGTAATGATCCTCGTGCCGAACGCATGGGGTGCAGTCGATGCAGCCATACCATACTCTGACAAAGCGGAATATGACGAAGGCGTGTTCGATGCTATGCCTGACTTCCTGCATCCAAGCGGCATAGATTCCTATGACGATCTCAGCAGCCTGTGGTACTTAGGTGCATTCTCCTATTACCTGACGCTTTCAGATTCATATCTGGCACAAGCGCTTGACTGGCTGGCGGGACAAGATATAGAAATTGTGAATATAGGCGATAAACCGGCTGTAATGGTATGGAATGGATACGGACCGCAGGTTGTACAGAATGGTTCACATCCAGTCTTATCTTCACAGATGTACACTGATGCAGAGTTTACAAGCGCTTTCCTCACTGCAAAGAGCGAAGATGAGGGAATTGCACTTCTGGTGATTCGTGCCTTAGAGTATGATTACTCAGAACACAATGGATTCTCCAGCGAGATCAGAAACATCTTGGGCGAGGATCTTGCCAATAAACTCACAGACATCTTTGAGCACCCCTCCAACTACATTCAGACAGTTCTCGATGACCCTGACACATACGGACACCGCACAAACGATCTGTCTGCTATCAATGCAAAATATGCAGTAGCCGCTCACGAACTGGCTTCATCTGACGATCTGATTCAGATTTACAGCGATATCAAAAACGCTACCAATCTGGACTTTGGATACTTCATGTTTGATTCCAGCATATTCCCGCTCGGCTATCAGTCTCAGGGTGTCCTTTACGTAGCAGCTTCACTGTCTGATTATGTGCTTGACTCCTATACCGGAGCTCCAACAGACTTCTACACAATCTCTGCCTACGTTTACAATCCAAACACATCATCACTCTCAATTGTAGATGTAAAAGACATACCATCAGGATACACTGTACTTTCATACGTCCTGTCTTACACTGACACATTCTACAACTCAATACTTTACAAATCATACATGGGATCTTCAGGTGCAAGTGGAAACCCAGGAATGGGTCTGGCACACTTCAAACAGGTCTATCACACAGCCTATTACAACCCGTACGTCTTAGCTGATGATGCTGACGATGCTGCCGAGGCTGAGTTCAACAAACACTGGAAAGTAATCTCTCTTGAAGAAGCTAAGAACATTCAGGAGAAGATCGATGCCGGTGAATGGAAAGATCCTGAAACAGGAGAAACCGGAACCGTGGATCTCACCAGGTATACAAACTCCGGCGGAGCTGTAATCCTGGATTACTATAACGGTGCAGTTCTGAAAGGCACAGTAACATCTGAAATCGATGGTCTGCCTCTTGAGGGCGTGCATGTTTCCGCAGTCGATGATATGGGCATAGTCCATCAGACTGTAGAGACCGATGAAAACGGTGAATACACCCTGTATCTCCCGTACGGTGACTCAGATGACGACTGGAACGGTGTAGAAGTTGTTTACTCCATCGGTTCAATCGACTCTAAGACCGGGCTTGGTTCACAAGAACTCGACCGCATTGCATACAGAGTCACATACAAACAGGCAATGTGGGAAGAAGAATTCGAAGCAGACGGTGACAATCAGGTTTACGCTTCTCCAGTAACTGGAAAGCTGTTCTGGGACCTGGACGGCAACGGACGCTTTGACGGAAACGATGAAGTCATAGCCGATCATGATGTAACACTCTCACAGTCTGACTCTTCTGACAGCTCAAAGACTGTTTTCACCTCAACTGTTAAAACAGATGAAAATGGAAACTACTCATTCGTAGCTGCTCCAGGAAGCGATTATGCGCTCATATCAACAGTCGACGGCCATGAATATTCATACAGCTCTAGTTTCAATATTAAACTGGGAGCAAACTATGATCTGGACATCGCTGTAAAAGCTCTAAGCGTATCTGGTACAGTCAAACTGGACAATGGTTCATCAGCTCAGAATCTGGAGCTGGCACTGCTCAACACTTCAACTGGTAAGATCTACAGTGCCCATACAGACAACAACGGTGTCTTCACCTTCGAGAAAGTGCCTATCGGTACTTACAAGCTGATTGCTGAAGGAATGGATATCGGAACACAGGTGGTCGAAGTTAATTCACAGCCAGTATCTGGTCTGGAACTAACTGTCAAAGATTACACAACAGTCTCCGGCAGCATCACCGGCGGAGAATCCGAGAAGACACTCTGGATCGAATCAAAAGACGGAGTTTACTCTGCTGAAATCCAGACAACCGGATCATTCACCCTGACCCTGCCTAAGGATACAGAATACAGCGTCTACGCATACTCTGGAGACAAAGCATACCTCGGTACACTCTCCACCAAAGACTTCTCTGGCAGCTACAACATTGATCTGAGGGATGCCACAGTCCATGAGGGAGTTGTAAAGAACAACGGCTCAATCCAGGAAGATGCAACCCTCTTGGTGATGGGTTCCAACGGCGCATATCACAAACTGACGACTGATAAAGACGGCAAGTTCAGTGTACTGCTTCCAAACGGCAGCTACAATGTCTATGCATCATCTGGCTCAAGCTTCTACTGGGGCAGTCTGAATGATGAGATTAACCTCAAAGCCGACGGAATCAGCCTGACCGGAACCGTAAAGGACGGAAGCACAGCAATTCCTGGTGCAACTGTCAGCGTTTCCAAAGACGGTCATACACTCTTTACCACCACTGACGGAGACGGCAAGTTTACACTTCCAGTTCCATCTGGTGATTATAAAGTTACAATCAAAGCATACGGTTACTCCGATTACACCAAAGATGTGAAATCAAGCAGCCCTTCAGTGAGCGCCTCGATGACATCTGAGAAAGTGACAGTAACCGGACATGTCACAGGAGTTCCAGCTGATACATCAATCAACTTCAAACCTTCATCTGGAAGTTCTGAAACTGTTAAAGTCCAGACTGGTGGAAGCTACTCCGTAGACCTCAGTCCAGGAACTTACACAGTCACAATTGAAAGCAACATCACTGAAAACGAATCAAAGTACTATTACTCTGATTCACTGACAGTAGGCGCAGGTGCGTATACTGTTTACGACATTGATGTGCCAATCGTTTACAACACAACTGTAGAACTTACTGGTGTAGGAGAAATCAAATCTGGATCTATCAAGTTCTTTGGAACTGAAAACAAATCCGTAAGCACCGGGTCTTCACTGACCTCCTCTGTCTACCTTGCACCTGGAAGCTACACAGTATATGCCTCTGTAAAAGATGATGACAACAAACAGTATGCAGCAATTGCAACAATGAATGTCAGCAGCTCAGGCAGGCAGACACTGGCACTATCAGAAGCAACTGAGATCACTGGATCTCTGAAAGACAGCTCACAGACTGTAACTGCTTACATAACAGACAGCGCAGGACACAGGATTGAAACTTCAATCGAGAAAGGAAGCCTGACTACGCTTTACCTTCCAACAGGCAATTACAGACTCTCGCTTGAGTACCACAGCTTAGACAGCGACTCTGGAAAGTACATTTCATACTCTGCAGACCAGAACTTTACTGTGGGAACATCAAAAGTCACTCTAGAGATCAACCTCTCCAAGTCTGACTACCTTGCACATGTCTCAGGTACCACAAACCTCAACTGGACAAACTACCAGATCATCGCTTTGTCCGACTCAGCTACTGAGAGGGACAGCTACAATGTGGAGTTCAGCAACGGCAGGTACTCTGTAGATCTTGCTCCTGGTCTTTACAGCCTCTATGCTGTAAACAACGGCTCTGTCTACATGGGAACTTTCGAAGTTTCCGCCGATGGCGACACAACAATGAATGTTGTGCTCGAAACAGGCAAGACTGTAACACTCAGGCTGAACAACGCTCCAAGCGGTGTTACTCTGACAGTGTCTGATGGTGCAAAATACATCTTCAGAAATGCATCTGCATCAAACACCCTGGTTCTTCCAAACGGTGAATATCTTGTAGAAGCCACAGCTCAGACGACCAGCGGAGGAATAACCAATGTTTACTCTGCATACACCGGCTTTAGTGTAGGCGATGACGGATCAAGCACTGTTGATGTCAACATGCAGCTTCAGAAACGCGGCAGTTACACCGTCAACACTGGAGCTTCACAGACCATATCTGCAGGCAGCACTGCAACATTCAATGTATCAATCACAAACACCGGCAACGTTGATGATGAGTACAAACTCACTTCTACAGCAGGTGAAGACTGGAAAGTAACAATCGACAGAGAAACAATCTCCATTGCAGCCGGTCAGACTGGTACATTCAGAGTAACAGTTGAGACGCCTGAAGGCGCTCTGGTCGATCATGACCCGGTAATGTTAAACATAAAATCACTGGGTAAAGTCGGTGCCGGAGAGTCCAGCGTTGAACTCGAAGTAAAGATCAACCCGACCTACAATGCACCTAAGATTACCGTGGAACAGGTAACATCTGACGGTTCAACCGTGAAGTTCAACTTCAAAGTTGAAAATGCCGGCAACACCACTGACAGCTACAAAGTCGAGCTCTTGAACAAGAGTGAGATCGAGAGCGCAGGATGGACTGTAAAGCTCGGTTCAGAAAAGATATCTGATCTAGAAGCCGGCAAAGTCAAGACTGTCGAAGTTACTCTGGAACGCGGAGAAAATGCAAGAAACGATGTATCTGTCAATCTGAGGGTTACATCTGAAAACGATAGTTCAAAGGTTGCAAACGAATCAGCTAAGATGTCTACCGCGGACCTTACAGTTGATGGAGACACCATAAACGAAGGTTCAGGAGCTTCTGATTCCGCACCTGCTATGCCGAACTCAATGTGGATCGTTATAGCGCTTATAGTGCTGCTTCTGGTGGCTATTGTAATCGTTAACGTAAACAAGGGGGTGTTTGGACGCAGAAGAAAGAGGTAATCGCATCCGCAGCAGTGTTCGCACTGCTGCTAACTTTTTGTCTTATAGCGCTGCCGGTGACAAATGCTGCACTGGGAGCCGAAGACAAAGACTACAAGGTAACATTTGATGGAATGGATTTCGTAGCCCCCGAAGGAGACGAAACAATCAAAGTGACAGTAGACAACCTTCAGAGCTACAGTTACAATGTAAAAGCCAGCAGCGGTAAAATAAATGGGAGTTCCTCCAATGCTACAGGAAGCACCACAGATGGAACATTCTCATTCAAATATACCGCATCAAAAAATCTTGGAAACGATACGATAACTGTCAAGATAACTTCCTCTGAAATCACTGGCGGAGAACTTACAAGGACCTACACAATGAACGTAATCAATGTCTACCAGGTCTCTGTAAATGTCAAGAATACAGGAGGAATGAGTGTAGAAGTGCCTGTCAATCTCTACATTGACGGCAAACTGTATCGTACCGATGTGCTTGAGATAAAAGCATCTGATGAAGCAACTAAGCTGACATTGGATGTAAATGCAGGAGCACTCAAAGGAGGTCAGCACAACTATGAAATCGTCATTGACGAGAAATACAGCGGACTGATCAGCTTTGGTGATTCTGAACAGCTGTCTGCCAAGGGCACATTCTATACTGGTGACGGTGGCTGGGGAATAATTTCCATAGTGCTGTCTATTCTGGTCGTTGTACTGGTGATACTCTTTATCTACCTGTATTTCAACCGCGGAAAGAAGAAAAAGCACAAAAAGTAACCTTAAACCCTTTCCTTTTTCCCTTTTATTTATTGTCCGCTAGACTCAGGGACTAACGGTATATACTGTTTGATCTTTATTGTAGATCAATGTCTGAAAATGCAATTGAAATTTCACAAGATAACTTTGAAAAGATCACCAAAGAAAATTCTAAATTAATTGTCGACTGCTGGGCACCATGGTGCGGACCCTGCAGAATGATGGGACCTATAATCGACAACCTTGCAGTTAAACATGCAGGAAATGTGGTCTTTGGGAAATTAAATGTTGATGACAACCCCGTCATTTCAGCAAAATACGGCATCTCTGCCATCCCTACCTTACTGTTATTTAAAGACGGGGAGTTTGTAACCCAGAGTGTAGGACTCATGCCTGAAAATGAGATTGAGTCCTGGATGAAAAATTATTTCTAATGCAGATTCTGGGACAGGCTGTCAATCTTTTTCTGCAGTCTTGCAGAATTGATTGCAACAGCAACATCCCCTCTTGTTTTTTCCAGCAGCGACCTTGCTATGTCCTGTTTGCGTCTTATTGAGATCAAAGCGTCAGGATAGTCGAACATCATTATCATCTGGAAAATTTCTTCCATGATGTCTAGATATTTAGCCGACTCTTCAGGTCTGCCTTCTCTTAATTTTTCCAGAGCGAAGCGTCTCAACTCTCCGACAGTGTCTGCCAAACCAAGGAGGTAAGCGTTTACTGGAATTCCCATATCATCGGGATCCGGGATGTCCCTGTCATCGAGGAGTGCGATCAGAATCACAGCCTCCGCGAGTTCCTGCAGTGCACCTTCTACCAATCCTGAATGCCAAAGTTCAGGGTAGGCATCCAAAAGAGATCTGAGGCGGTGAGTTTCATCAATGGCCTCATGCATCATCAGCGAAGTTTCGCCGCCGCTGTGAATGGCATGCACAATGCTTCCTGAAAGACGTGTAATTACTCTAGCAGATTTGATTGCTACCTCTCTAACTTGATATTTTTCTTCAAGTCTAGCTTCAATGGTATTTGCCACGTCATCCAAGTTTTTCATATGCTGATATAGAGAGATATGAGAGTATTAATTCATTTGTATAATTTTTCAATCCATGATTTGTAAAAAGAGAGGCTGACACACCAATTACGGTGTGTTCAGCAGTTCTAAGCTTATCCTCTGACTTGTTTCATATGGTCTATTCTTTTCTGCACCAATTCTGCTTTGCCGATGTCATGACGTACGAACAGGGCGCTTCCCTTAACGTGTGTGAGAGCCTTTTCGCAGACCTTCTCAGCTTCTTCCAGAGTATCAGCGATTCCCACTACTCCGGCAGAACGGGATGTGGTGGTATACACTTTGTCTCCTTTCTTGTCCACCATCGCATAGTATACCATTGCTCCTTCGTTTTCTATTGATTTTTCATCAATGGTGATCTCTTTTCCTGCCTTTGGTTCAGTTCCGTATCCCTCCGGGACTACGTATTTGCATACTGTAGCTTTATTGTAGAATGAAACGCGGTCGGCATTCAGCCTTCCAGATGCTATTCCTGAGCATATGTCTGTGAAGGATGAAGACAAGATTGACAATACATTCATTGCCTCCGGGTCTCCGAATCTTGCATTGAACTCAATGACACGCGGACCGTCTCTGGTCAGCATGAACTGGCCGTAAAGTATTCCTTTATACGGGCAGCCTTCATCTTTCATTGCCGCAACAGTCTTTTTCATGATGTCTAAAGCTGCTTCGTAGTCCTGAGGCCTCACGAACGGCATGCCGTGGTCTTCCAGAGTATAGGATCCCATGCCACCGGTGTTGGGGCCGATGTCGCCATCGTAAGCACGCTTGTGATCCTGAACCAGCGGAGTGGGGACTACATTTCTGCCGTCACAAAATGCCTGGAGGGTAAACTCCTCGCCTACGGCCTTTTCTTCCAGAATTACTCCGGCTCCGCCTATGTTGTTTTTGAAAATTTCCTCAATGTAGCCGAGAGCTTCCTTTTTTGTTTTAAGATGCTCCCCCATCACTTTGACGCCTTTGCCGCCGGTGAGTCCTATTGGCTTGATGACAAGCTCCTTGTTTGTTTCTTTAATGTATGCTTTAGCTCTGCTGAATTCATCAAATGCAGCGAAATCGAGATTTCCTGGAATCTTGTGCCGGCGCATTATTGTTCTTGCAAATGATTTGGAGGTCTCAAGACGAGCGGCGGCCTTGGTAGGACCGACGCAGCCTATGCCCTCATCTTCCAAAACGTCCACTAATCCAGCTTCCAGTGGGGATTCCGGCCCGATTACTGCGAGGTCGATGGAGTGCTTTAATGCAAACTGCGCAACTTTGTCTATGTCTGTTTCAGGAATTATCTCATACTCTACAGACATTTTTGCTATTCCTGGATTGTTGTTTTTCATAACAGAATAGACTTCTGTTCCGCTTCTGTTCAGAGCCGCAGCGATAGCATTTTCACGCCCGCCGCCACCTACTACTAAAGCTTTCATGGTGAATCCTATCAGCCACAATAGTAACTAAGTAAAAAAAGATGCTCAAGGGGGAAGTTCAAAAAGGATGAGAGACATGCGCCGTAATGGTCTAATGAGTTACTCACCTTTCATTTCCGAACTTATCAAAAAGTTAGATGCCAAAGAAGGAGACACTCTGTCCGTCAGAAACGGCGAACGCGAGTATGTCGGTACGTTAATGCCTCATCATGAATTTAGTCTGGAGGACATTATTATTCTTAAATTATCAAATGGCTATAACATAGGAATCAGGATTTCTGAATCATCCTCTGTAACATTGGTCTCCAAGGGAGCGGCCAAAGAGAAAAAGCCCAGGCCGGAACAGCACTCCAGCGGGAAGACCGTATCCGTTCTGGGAACTGGCGGAACTATCGCCAGCTATGTGGATTACCGCACAGGCGCGGTGCATCCCGCTCTGTCCGCAGGCGATTTGGTGGCTGCTGTTCCGGAAATCAAGGATATCTGTGATGTAAAGGCAGAGGTGCTGTTCTCTATCTTTTCTGAAAATATGAACGTAGAGAACTGGCAGACCATCGCAGAGGAAGCTGCAGACCGCATCAATGCCGGTGCAGAGGGCTGCATAATTCCCCATGGAACAGATACGATGGGATACACATCCGCAGCTCTGGCATTTATGCTCGGCGATCTGCCGAAACCAGTTGTTCTCGTAGGAGCCCAGAGATCTTCAGACAGGCCGTCTTCCGATGCATATACGAATCTGGTGTCGGCAGCGAGGTTTATTGTGAATACAGATGCTTCTGAAGTCTTCGTTCTTATGCACGCTTCATCTTCTGACTCCTCTGCTGCAGTTCACAGGGGAACAAAAGTCAGGAAGATGCATACTTCCAGGAGAGACGCATTCAAAAGCGTAAATTCTCCAGTCGTTGCTACTGTAGACTTTGAGGGCGGCATTGATTTTCATGCAGATTATAGAAAGAAAAGCAGCAGCAAAGTCTGTGCGCAGACTGAGATGGAGACAAACGTTGCCTTGCTGCAGTATTTCCCAGGCATGAGCCCTTCAGTTTTCAGCAGGATTCTTCATGAAAGTTCCGGAGTCGTAATCTCCGGAACTGGTCTGGGGCATGTATCTTCAGATATGGCAGAGGAAATAAAATCGGCAGTACAAGGCGGTACATCGGTAGTTATGACCTCCCAGTGTCTTTACGGGCGCACCAATCTTAATGTATACAATACCGGAAGAGATCTGATCTCTGCGGGAGTAATTCCCGGAGAAGATATGCTTCCAGAAACTGCATATGTCAAGCTGATGTGGGTTTTGGCTCAGACTTCAGATGCAGATAAGATTTCCGAGATGATGAGAACAAACCTTCGCGGTGAAATCTCAGACAGGAGGGATATCAGTGAGTGATGAGATAGTATGCGGAATTGAAATCCATCAGCAGCTTGACACCAAAAAGCTGTTCTGTGACTGCTCCACAGCGCTTGTAGATGAGGAGGGACAGAAATTCTTCCGCAGGCTCAGGCCTACCCAGTCTGAACTGGGTGAGATCGACCGTGCTGCACTTATGCAGGCAGAAAAGAAGCTCAGGTTTGTATATCAGGCTCCTGAAGGAGTGTCATGTCTGGTAGATGCGGACGAGGAACCTCCCCACAGTGCTAACAAAGATGCTCTCGGCATTGTTCTCACAGTCGCTGCACTTCTCAATGCCCAGCCTGTTGACGAAGTTCACTTTATGCGTAAGATTGTGGTGGACGGAAGCAACACTTCCGGGTTCCAGCGTACTGCCATGATTGCAATGAATGGATATATTGAGATAAATGGTAAAAAAATCTCAATACCCACATTCTGTCTTGAAGAAGATGCTGCCAGGAAGGTAGAGACAAAAGCCGGGGAAATCACATACAGACTCGACCGTCTCGGAATTCCTCTGATTGAGATAGCTACCGGTCCTGATATGCGCTCTGCAGAGGAAGTCAAGGAAGTTGCATTTGCGTTAGGCTCGATCATGCGCGCCACCCGCAGGGTAAAGCGCGGCATTGGAACCATACGCGAGGATCTCAACATCTCTATTCCAGGAGGAGCCAGGGTAGAAATAAAAGGTGTTCAGGAACTCCGCATGCTTCCTATTTATGTGCAAAACGAAGCAAACAGACAAAAGTCTTTATTGAGAATTAAAGAAATACTTTTGGAAAGGGGAACAAAACCAGCATCAGAGGAATACATCGATCTCACGGAAGACTTCAAGTCCTGTGAGTCTAAAATAATCGCTTCTGCAATCAAGAAAAAAGGCAAAGTCTTCGCTGTTGCTCTGCCTGGCTTTGCAGGTGTCATGAAATCTGCTGATTCAACTTTGAGGCTTGGTGCAGAGATGGCCGGCTATGCAAAAACCAAGGGTGTAGCCGGGATCTTCCATTCCGATGAGCTTCCAAACTATGGGATCACACAGGAATACATCGACCTCGTGAGAAAGAAACTCAGTCTTTCTGATGAAGATGCATTTGCACTCTGCGCCGATGATGAGAAAAAAGCTTCTGCAGCCATTGTTGCTGCCGTCAGGCGTGCCAACATGGCATTGGAAGGTGTGCCGGAGGAGACAAGGGATCCCAAACCCGATGGAACGAGCGTCTATTCCAGGCCTCTGCCTGGTGCAGCCAGAATGTATCCGGAGACTGATGTTCCGCCGATTGCGATCAAAGACTCCATGATGTCTGAAATCTTCGCCAATCTTCCCGAGCTGCCGAAAGAGAAAGCTGAGCGCATTGCTGCACAGTATGCCATCCATATTCAGCAGTCTACCCAGCTGGTAAGGGACGGAAAGGATGAGATCTTTGAGAAAGTATCAGTGACTTCTGAAATTGCATCTGTTGCTGCCAGAACACTGCTTTCCACCCTTCCGGAGCTTGAAAGGGACGGCAGCGACATATCCTGCATAACCGACGATGTGATCCATGCAGTCTTTGAGGGCTTGAGCGGCAGCATGTTTGCCAAGGATGCAATTCCGGATATCCTGAAGGCCGTAATTGCCGGAAAGACAGTGGAATGCGCCGTTGAAGAAGCAGGCAGATCTCTTATGAATGCGGATGATGCCGCAGAGATTGTTTCAAGACTTGTGCAGGAACGCGCTGATTTCGTGAAATCTAAAGGTCTTGGAGCCGTCGGCCCGCTGATGGGTCCGCTGATGGCAGAAATGAGAGGAAAAATTGATGGTAAACAGGCCAGCGAGCTTCTTAAGAAGGAAATTGAAAAATTCTTAAGATAACCGTTTAAACATCACCTAATTCTTTTCTCCATCGTCCTTGCTTCATTAATCAGGTGGATAGAGAAAAGAACACACTTCCCGCAGCCGCCGCTTTTTCAGGCGGTCTGCTGATCCTGTTTCAGGGATTGATTATGACTTTAATCCCGCTGCTGTCAGACTTCAGTTCTCAAGCTACATTCTTTTATGGTCTTTTTGTGACTGCTCTCGGCATCATTTCAATATACCTCAGCTATTTTATTTACAAATCCTACAGTTTTCCTAAATCAGCTCTGCTGCTGTCTGTTGCAGTGGTTTCGATGATCTTTGCCGGAGGAGGATTCCTGATCGGGGCAATCCTTACTTCCATAGGCGGAAGCCTGTCTATGCTTTCATCATAAACTCAATTCTTCAACCCACAGCTCTTCAAAGAAGCATCTGCGTGTTTTTAATTTATTACGTTTAAAATTAGAAAGAAGATTATTTAGTGCATCTGAATTCATTTCTGATGATAACAGCACAATTATCCGGCCGTTTGGCAGCAGATGGTCCCTGCTCTGTTTAAGGAACTCTGCCAGAATCTCAGTTCCGCTGGGGCCTCCCGCCCATGCCTTTTCAATTATTCCGCAGCCTTCCTCCTCTGCAGACAAATATGGAGGATTAAAAACAATCAAATCAAACATTTCATTTATATTTTGGAATAAATCACTAATAATCGTACTGCCTTTAAGTTTGTTGTTTCTTAAGTTGCTGCCTGTGCAGCATACTGCTTTGGGATTAATATCTGCAGCTGTAAGTTCTGCGCCGCTGTATGCAAGGTGGCAGCTTATAAGTCCGGTTCCGCAGCCCATCTCCAGAACCCTGAGTCCCGCCGGCTCTTCAAGGCTGTCCAGCAGCAGGAAAGTGTCCTCTGCCGGAGGGTATACTTCTGCGCATTCCGTGATATCTATCTCTCGATTATATTCCATGCGGCCTTTGTTATTGCCATCCCTGTATTTTTCAGCATCCCTATCGCAACACATTCATACTTCGTTTGATATCGATGCAGCATGTATGTGGCTGTCGATGATACCGATTCCTCCACTTGGATGTGCACCACTTTCCTGGCAACGGAACTGATACGCACTCTGGATGATCTGGATCTCATCGGGTTTCCAAGACTTGTACGTTTGAATCCTGCCGTGCCGTGGAAGACTAGAGGCAACGGTGCCCTCTGCATCAGGGTGGGAAAGGGCTGCGGAGACCGTCAGTACATTGGAAGCATCGCCGGTCGTAAAATTTTCTGTTATAGTGATCTTGAAAGCGAACCGGATATTGATGATGTATTCAGCCGCTGTATCGATCTGGTTAAAGAATGGTCGCAGACCGATCATGCCGATCCGGGGCTTGTGGTGTGCAGAGATGATGTAGATGCTTCGCTTTATGACAAAGCAGTCCACAGAATAATCTCCAAGGAGGAGGCGCTCTCCTATCTGGAAGGAAAGGACCACAGAGTCTTTCAGATAAACAAAGGGCGGGGTGTTATCGGGGCTTCTGCATCGATTTCCTGGAAACCCGGCGATTACACTTACGAAGTGCTTGCATACAGAGAACGCAGCAAATGGGGAACCCCCAGACATGTTAATGCTGAAGACGTCAGACAGCTGGATGAGTTATTTCCTTCCACCTTTAACAACTATGACGAGGGGCTGTCTAAACCGGCCATCGTGCCAAACACCTCCTGCCCTATCTTATACGGTGTGAGAGGCGACTCCTTTGAAGATCTTTTGAAGGCAAGGGAATTCATAAGATCTGAAGAAGTTGAACGCTGGCTCATCTACCTGAGCAACCAGGGTACGGATGACCACATCATTGAAGACTATTATTCTCTGGAGCCTAATTCATCGTATGCGGTTGAAGGAACAGTAGCTTCCATCCCGGTTACAGTTGCAGGCGGCCACGTAATTCTTACAATCGATGCTGGAGAGAAGCTTGAATGTGCAGCGTACGAGCCTTCCAAGGGCTTCCGCAATGTCATCCGTGCTCTGAGACCCGGAGACCTTGTAAAAGTCTTTGGAGAACTGAGAGAGGAACCCAGGACCCTCAATATCGAAAAGCTGCAGGTGGTCTCTCTTTCATCATTTAAAATCAAAGTTGCAAACCCGAAATGCAGCGTATGCGGCAGGATAATGAAATCTGTCGGGGCAGGGCAGGGATACAGGTGCAGAGACTGCGGTACTAAGTCAAATGACGTATTAATGGCTGAAGAACCTAGAACAATCTCTATAGGATGGTATGAACCGCCCGTCTGCTCCCGGAGACATCTTTCAAAACCATTGAAGCGGTGCAATTTTGAAGATTGAGATGTCTGGTATCTCCGTCTCAACCGCTTTATAATTTCAAATATTGCATAAAGTTAATTTTGTAAACTCATATCTTCGTTTATTGACGAACGGCATCACCGACAGTTATTTAAGATATTATTGCGTGAAGCATTTGGAACCGTTAATCAAACTTTGAAAGGGATCTAATGAACGAAGCAGTAATCGTTGGTGCAACTCGAACCGCAGTGGGAAAGTTAGGCGGGGCTTTGAAAAGTTTCACAGCTCCCCAGCTTGGAGCTAAAGTAATAAGCGAAGCTGTACAGAGATCCAAATTAGAACCGGCCGACATTCAGGAATGCATTATGGGAATAGTGCTGTCTGCAGGAACCGGACAGAATCCAGCCAGACAGGCCGCTTTGAATGCGGGGCTGCCGGTTGAAATCGGTTCTCTGAATGTCAATAAGATCTGCGGTTCAGGTCTAAAATCAGTTATGCTGGCTGCAAACTCTGTCCGTGTGGGAGAGCACGAAGCAATCGTGGCCGGCGGAATGGAAAGCATGAGTTCTGCTCCCTATCTTCTCATGGATGGACGATTTGGATACAGGCTCGGCGACAACAAGATTGTTGATCATCTTGTTCATGATGGACTGTGGGATGCTCCGACTGATGCCCATATGGGCATGACTGCTGAGATCGTAGCAGAACGTTTTAATGTTACCAGAGAACAGGCGGATGAGCTTTCATTTCAGAGTCATGTAAAATCAAACAATGCTACTAAAAATGGATATTTCTCAAAAGAGATACTCCCTTTAACCGTAAAATCTAAGAAAACAGAGTTTGAGTTCAAGGAAGATGAAGGCATAAGACCTGATATCTCCATGGAAGCACTTTCCAAACTCAGGCCTGCATTTAAAAAAGATGGAATCGTCACAGCCGGGAATTCTTCGCAGATCAGCGATGGTGCGGCTGCTCTTGTAATTACTTCTAGAAAATATGCGGAAGAGAAGAGTCTTAATATCTTAGCATCTATACGGGATTATAATACTGGTGGAACTAAGCCCGAGTGGATAATGGAGGCTCCGATTTCTACAACTCAGACGCTGCTGAAAAGGAACGATATGACTATAGACGATATCGATCTTTTCGAGCACAACGAAGCCTTCGCAACCGCTTCTGTGGCAGTTAAGAAAACGCTTGAAGTTCCCGATGAAAAGTTCAATGTTAATGGAGGCGCAGTAGCCATAGGACATCCGATAGGATGTTCTGGTGCTAGGGTGCTAGTTTCATTAATCTACGAATTACAGAGAGCCCAGAAGCACAGAGGTTTGCTCACCCTGTGTCTCGGCGGCGGTAACGCAGTCTCAATGATAATTGAGAGAGAATAAGGCTTTTCTGTACAATCACCATCCGGCAAACGCTAGGCGGCCGTGAAAACACGGCCGCAAATTAAACCTCTTTATGAAAGTTTTATCATTAACATCTCTATTGTGAAAATCCCCGATGACGAATTTTCCGCGCTGATCAGTGATGAGTGATGGGCGAGCCGAGGGGGCATTTATTCTTTATTATTTTCAATCCACCAGACCCATCCGCCGCGTTCTGTTGAGACTTCGCCGCAGATCATTCCTTTTCTTTTTAAAACATTCAGGGTCCTGGCCAGATCATCAGGGCACTGAGTGCCTTGATCTGCCATAGCAGCCTCTAGTTCGAGAGTCGTGTATCGGTTTTCACCCAACACGCCCGATACAATTTTGTATTTTTCTTCGAGACTGATATTCATTGCAGCCTTCATCGATACTCTGGTTAAAAACTTTCCACACCTGGTGCTGTATCAGCTTACCAGAATTTTCTTGATTGTGTATGTTTAGGGCTGCTTTCTAAAATTTAGATATGTGTGGATATAAAAAATGCCTAATATGCCGAGTGCATAACCTCTGGTATGGAACCTGTCCTACAAGTGGCTCTTGACTTTATGCATAAAAAAAGAGCCCTTGAAATTGCTGCGGAGGCGGTGAAAGGCGGTGCAGACTGGATTGAAGCCGGTACGCCTTTAATTAAGTCCGAGGGATCAGACGTCATACGGGAACTGAAGAAAAATTTCCCTGGACACACGATAATTGCTGACATGAAGACTATGGATGTAGGTGCTACAGAAGTTGAGATAGCTTCTAAAGCCGGTGCAGACATTGTTTCAATTCTCGGTTTAGCTGATGACAGCACTATCGAAGAGGCAGTTACTTCCGCAATGCAGTACGGGTCCAAGATCATGATCGACCTCATAGGGGTCAGTGACAGGGTGGAACGCTCTAAAACTGCAGAGAAACTTGGAGTTTCATACATCTGTCTTCATATAGGCATAGATCAGCAGATGAAAGGAGAGAGTTCTCCAATTGACATTTTAAAACAAATAGTCTCAGAAGTATCGATACCTGTCGCTGTAGCAGGGGGAATCACACAGATTACCGCACCTGAACTTCTAGACGCCGGTGCTTCCATCATCATTGCCGGCGGCAGTATCATCAAAGCCAAGGATGTGTGCAGTGCCACAGAGAATATGAAAACTGCAATGGCTACACATAAGGCTGTGGCATCCAACGTTGCGAAAAAATACGGTTCTGATGAGCTGTATGAGGCTTTTTCTCTTGCATCAACAGCTAATATTTCTGATGCCATGCACAGAACCGGAGTTCTTTCCGGTATCATCCCGAGAAATAAACCCGGCACCAAAATGATCGGCCGCGCGCTTACAGTACAGACAGTCAATGGAGACTGGGCAAAACCCGTAGAGGCTATTGATCAGGCTGAGGAAGGAGATGTGCTGGTAATTGATGTTGGAGGCGGAGATATCGCAGTATTCGGTGCTCTGGCTGCCTGGAGCTGCATTTCTAAGGGTATAAAAGGCGTAGTAATCGATGGAGCCATCAGAGATATGGATGAAATTTATGAAATGGGATTTCCTGCATTCTCAAGGTATTCAGTTCCAAATGCCAGCGAGCCCAAGGGATACGGCGGCATCGGTCACAATATTCTCTGCGGAGGGCTGACAATAAAGCCCGGTGACTGGATAATCGGCGATGACTGCGGCGTGGTAGTAGTTCCTCAGGAGAAAGCCACTGAAATCGCCAACCGCTCAGTCGATGTGGCTGAAAGGGAAAACAGGATCCGCGAAGAGATAAAAAAGGGCAGCACATTATCAAAAGTTCTTGAATTAGAAAAGTGGGAACAAGTTCATTAAAAATTATTTTTACCTCACCTCAACGGTGAGGCTTTTTTTTGATATTTTCAGTAGCGCATTCCGCCGGCCAGATTCTCAAGCCTTTTGATCCTCTCATCCATAGGAGGATGGGTTGAGAATAGTGATGCCAGTCCCTTTCCGGAAAATGGATTCACTATGAACAGTGATGAAGACGAGGGATTGCCGAAGTTCATTGGCTTAGCCTTGTTTCCAGCTTCCAGTTTTCTGAGGGCATTTGCAAGCGCCATTGGACGGCCTATCATCATTGCGCCTTCATAGTCTGCTTTGTATTCCCTGCTTCTTGAAACAGCCAGCTGAAGCAGCATTGCTGCGAGAGGAGCGGTAATAGCCACTATCAATGCAATTATGATATTGCCTTCTCTGTCGTTTCCGCCGCCGAACAGCGATCCCCAGTAGAATGATCTGGATGCGAATGATATTGCTCCGGCCAGGGTGGATGCGACAGACATGACCATGATATCCTTATCTTTCACGTGTGCCATTTCATGGGCTAGAACGCCAGTAAGTTCATCATCAGTCAGATAGTCCAATATGCCCTGTGTTGCTGCCACAACAGCATGATTCTTGTTGCGGCCTGTAGCAAATGCATTTGGTGTGCTTGACGGAACAATTGCAATTTTAGGCATTGGAAGTCCAGACAGCTGTGAAAGATTGCGGACTATGCGGTGGAGTCTCGGCGCTTCTTCTTCAGTGACAATCTTTGCTCTGTATGTGGCGAGCACAATCTTGTCTGAGAGGAAATACGACCCCACATTCATTGCTATTGCTAAAGCTAGAAAGATGGATCCTCCAAGTAACCAGTTTCCTCCCATAAGGTATTCTCCAAGCAGCCAGCCTATGGCTGCAAATATCAAGGACATTACTGTGAATAGTAGTAAGGTCCTTAAGGTAGCAGAAGCTCCCATTTGTCCATTCACCTATAATTTCAACCTACGATGTCTGTATATTTAAGCATTAAGTATGCAAAAATGAAAAGATATTTTGTTACAAAAATCCAGAATTTGTGTATTTGATTTTTCCTAAATTCGAGAGAAAATAATTAAGTACTGTTTGAGTTAAGGACTGTATGGCAAGCAGTAAAAAAAAGTGGTTTGGCTACCTCGTCACGGCAGCTCTGTCTCTAATCCTCATACTTGCACTGCTTGTTTCAGCCGATGTTAATGAAGTTTCTGAAGAACTGGCTCATTCCAGCCTCTTGCTTATTGTCATCGCAGCCCTGCTTTATCTGGCAATGGTATTTGTCAGGACTGTAAGATGGTATATTCTGCTGAAAGGCGCCGGTCAGACACTTCCCTTCAAATCATGTCTTCCTCATTATGCAGTAGGACAGGCGCTTAACGATGTCACACCGGGAAGGGTTCTGGGAGATGCTGTAAGGGCCGCAGGAATAAGAGAAGAAGAGGGAGTAACGATCGGGGCTTCTCTTTCAACCCTTGTCTATGAGAGAGTCATGGACATGCTTTTTACGACAATTGCTTTAGTAGCTTCCTTTGCATCAGTGTACATCTTTGGGATCTATGAGGGAGCCTGGGATGCACTGGCTTTTTTAATGGTTGTAATAGTTTTAGGGAATCTGCTGGTAATTGGAATAATCTCTCATCCGGCAATAGCTGCTAAGTTAGGCGCCTTCGGCATATGGGTGTCCAAAGCTCTGAAAAATGAAAAAGACCGGGAGAGGTTTGCCAACTGGGTCAATAAGACTGTGGCATCGTTCAACGAAGGCCGGTCAATGTCCTGGAAGAAGAATAAAAAACACATCATTACTTCGATGTTCCTCACAATACTGATCTGGTGTATGGAGTTTACCAGGATGGTAATCATCTTCGATTCCATCGGGGCTACTGTTTTCTTATCCGTAATTGTGCTGTCATCCATCATCAGTTTTACAGCTCAGCTGATTTTCCCTGCAGGAGGCGGGAACATGATGGTGGTTTCAGAGTTCTTCCAGGCCGCTGGTCTTACATCTGCGGTTTCTGCCACAGCCGGGCTGCTTTCGATAATTACCAGCATCTGGCTAATTGTGCCGATTGCACTGTGCATATTCATTCTGAAAAAGGGCAGATACGGGACCCACCGGGGAAAAACCGGTCAGCAGACGACTGTGAATGAATAAACTAATTTACAGGCAGTGTATTCTTGGTTCTACAATGGCATCTGACAAAGAGTTCATGATGGAGCGATTTAGAAGATATTATTCTAAAAATCATCCATACATTCCTACAATGTTCAAAAACCGTGAATTCGGTTTTATGTTCTTTGACAGGAGCTTTGTACAGAGGCATATGGCTTTTACATCTGATGATGCGCTTTACTCTTTTTTACAGACTCAGGTGCCTTCTCATTCATATCACTCCACGGCATATTATCAGTATCCAGGCGCTGCCACGATGGAAGACAAACAGTGGATCGGTGCAGATCTGATTTTTGATCTGGATGCCGATCATATCCCTGGAGCAGAACTCATGAGCTATGACGAAATGCTTGCAAGGATCAAGATTGAGGTTCTGAGACTGGTGGATGATTTTCTTCTTGGAGATCTAGGATTCGATGAATCACACTTAAGAATCGTTTTCTCAGGCGGCAGAGGATACCACATTCATGTAAGCGATGAAAGGGTGGCATGCCTGAAAAGTCATGAAAGACGAGAAATTGTAGATTACATCGCAGGCAACAATCTCAATATGGACTGGGTCTTTCCTACCAAGACCGTCAACATTACTGAAATCAAAGGGCGTGTTCAGGAGAGCAGAGTGAGATGCATTCCTCCCGGAGGCTCCGGGGGATGGAAAGGAAAGATGAGGATCGGAATTGCATGGCTGATTGAAGAAATGAGATCGCTGGATGTCAAAGATCTGCGTACCAGGCTTCCATATCTGAATACCTACTCCGAGACTCTGGTGAATGGAATGTTGAAGGATCTCTACGAAAAGAGGGGGGAGAGATCAGGAAGCGACATGCTTCTGGAAAAGAACATCTTCGACTGCTTCACCAGCAAACGGCATGAAGATATTTTCCTCGGGCTGCTTGAAAATGAAGTTATTCCAAGGTTTAGATGTGAAATTGATGAGCCGGTTACAGCTGATATCAAAAGGCTTATCAGGCTTCCCGGCAGCCTCCACGGCAAGAGCGGATTGAGAGTTGTGCCGATGGAAAGAGAAGACCTTGACGATTTCAATCCTCTGCTGGATGCTGTTCCAGATACCTATACTGATCGTGAAATCGAGGTATTCCTGAAACACAAGGTTGACATTACTATCCGCGGGAAGCGCATAACCGGCGAGGGCATATGCAGAGTTCCAGAGTATGCCGCCATGTTTTTAATAGGACGCAGGGAAGCGACTCTGGAATTTGTTGAAAGCCTAGAATAATGCACAGCATTCGCTCTTTTCTATAACTGTCCATCCCCTTTCTTTCAAAATCTCCAGTGTCATATGGTTCGGCGCAGCCATTGCCGAGGCTCCTGCTTCTACGCAGCCGATCTCCAGCGGTACATTTCCTCTCGGCCTCATGCAGCCGATCGTGACCGGTCTGCCTGTCTTAACAGCTTCTGATACGAAAGAAATCATTCTTTCACTGTCTCTGGCGGGAATCAGCCCCAGCACTGCGATGGACGACACCTCAAACTTTGATATCAGTTCCAGGGATTTTTGCTCCCCTTCTGCAGACTGCAGTCCTGTGCATACGTGAGGAACAATTTTCGCCGATCCTTCCAACGCTTCCAGTGTTTCTTCATATTTATGCGGAGAAACATCAAGATTGAGGCATTTTTTGATAACTTCCCTGTCCTGAACGATGTCTATTGAAAAGCAGTCAATTCCAGCTGATATGAGCTCCAAAGCTTCAGGTCTGCTCAGAAATCCAGTGTGAATATTGATTTTAAGATTTGTTTCAGCTTTTATTTTCTTGATTGCATTCAGAAACGGCATGACCGGGACTCTGCCGTGCTCATCACATCCGCCGCTGAGCAGGAATCCCTCTGCACCTTGATTGTAGTATTTTTCAGCTGTTGAAACCAGATCTTCTGGAGTTACTGGGATCATGCCTTTCAGAAATCTGCCCCTGCAGTGGCTGCACTGCTGCCTGCAGTTCCTTCCCGTTACTGAAAATGCAGGAAATTTTCTGTCTGGATAATATGCTGTTAAAACTTTCATGATCCCTTTCCAATTGTTGGTGCTGTTTTCTTAAATGTCATCTCAGCTCATAAAATACGCTGTAGTATGCCTTTTTAGAAAGCCATAGATACCAAAAGCTTATATCACTAAGTTATTGTTGCGAGTTGAAAGAGGTTTATCAATGAACGCTTATCGTGCCGTTGGTGCATTAAAAACTGGAAAGTTCAGCTGGCAGAAATTCAGCCTTGAATTAGCCGCTGATGATGAAGCTCAGGTTACAGAGCAGGTATACTCCAATCTGGGCAGCCGCCACAAACTGAAGAGACAGCAGATCAGAATCGATGAAATTACACTTCTTGATAAAGACAGCATCACAGACATTACCGTCCAGTACCTCGTTGGAGGGGCGCAATGAACGAAGACGAGCTGCGTCAGGCAATGTCCACCCTGGAGCTTTACCGCAATCAGCTGGCCAGCATTGCAGAAAATCAGCAGCTCATTCAAGTGTCTGTCGAAGAACTGGCAAGGGCACGCGAGACATTCGTTCAATATAAAAATGCAGAACCTGGTTCTGAACTTCTCATCCCTATCGGGGGAAGCTCCTTTGTGTTTGCCAAGGTTGAGGTCAACGACAAAGCAGTTGTCGGAGTAGGAACCGGAATCTCTATGGAAAAGCCGATTGATGAAGCTATTGTACTGATGGAAGACAGGGCCAAAGAGCTCATGACTTCCCTTGAGACTTTAGTCAACCGCCGCATGGAAATAGAGGCTAAAGCTGAAGAGCTAACCTATCTGGTTCAGCAAGAGATTTCTGCATTGAATGGGCAGTGATAGGTGGAAAAAGTGTTCGATTCGCTTAAGAAGAAACTCTCAGCTCTAAAGAGCAAGGAATCAGAGCGGATCGATGAACTTGAGGAATCTGAAGAACCAGATACCTCCATTCCAGAGGAGCCTGTGGAAGAACCTAAGAAAAAGGCTCCCAAAACAACTGCCAAGTCCAAATCGGACGATGACGATCTTTTAGATGATGATTTTTGGGATGACGAAGCATTCTGGAAGAACGACAAGTTTTTTGAAGACGCTCCAGAAGACGAAGATGATTTTGAAGAAGATATTATACCTGAAAAACCAGCTCCGAAACCAGCTCCCAAACAGCCAGTGAAGAAAGAGAGTCCTCTGCCTGAAGAAAAACCGGCAGCTGAGAAGCCTGCACCCGAGGAGCCGAAACGTGTCAGGGCATCTATCTTTGAAAGACGCTCAAAGCAGGAAGCTCCAAAACAGAAGGAAGCAGCGCCTCAGGAGACAAAAGAAGTCAAGCCTGAACCAGTAAAACAGGTTGAAGTTCAGCCGGAACCGGTAAAGCCTGAACCTGCACCGGTTGTAAAGAAGGTCGAAGAAGTCAAGCCTGAACCAGTAAAACAGGTTGAAGTCCAGCCGCCTGCAGAACCAGAGGCAAGATCTGCTGACGAATCCAAAAAGGGCTTTTTCTCCAAACGCGGAGAGAAAAAACACGAAGCGCCGGTTGCTGCTTCAGTGTCTAAGAATGCAAAATCAATAGACAAAGACGATATTGAAAGCATTCTCTGGGATCTGGAAATAGGTTTACTGGAATCTGATGTGGCTCTGCCTGTGATTGATGCAATCAAGGAAGGTGTCCAGCAGGTTCTGTCTGAAAGAAAGATTGAGCGCGGAGAAAACCTCGGTGATATTGTTGAAGAGGCCTTGAAAAGCGCCATCGGAAGCGTTCTTCAGTCCAATGAATTTGACTTTGACAAGTTTATTGATGACAGCGACAAACCGGCTGTGGTAATGTTCGTAGGCATCAACGGGACAGGAAAAACCACTTCCATCGCGAAACTGGCCAATCGTCTGCAGAAATCAGGCAGGACTGTTGTTTTAGCAGCCTCTGATACATTCCGTGCAGGTGCGATCGAACAGCTTACAATCCATTCTGACAATCTCGGCGTCAAGATAATCAAGCATCAGTCAGGAGCCGATCCTGCAGCTGTAGCTTATGATGCTGTTGAGCATGCCAAGTCAAAACACAAAGATGTGGTTCTTGTCGATACGGCAGGCAGAATGCAGACAAACTCCAACCTTATGGATGAAATGAAGAAAATCAAACGTGTTGTCAAACCGAATCTTGTTATATTCGTGGGAGACGCGTTAGCCGGCAACGATGCAGTAGAGCAGGCCAAGGCATTCAACGATGCCATCGGACTCGATGCCATTATTCTCACAAAGATTGACGCCGATGCTAAAGGCGGAGCCGCTTTGTCAATAGCTCATTCAATCGGAAAACCGATTGCCTTCATGAGCATGGGGCAGGAGTACGAAGACATAATCAAGTTTGACAGCGAATGGATGCTGGAGAGGCTGTTTTCAGATTAAGCCGCTCTGAAGCATAAATCATATATTGTCAGTACAAACACTGCCGAGTCGTTTACAATATTCTCTATTTTTGAATATTCATTTGTCTGATGTGCCAGACCTTCAACCGTCTGCCATGCATATGCGCTGTATCCTGCTTTTCTGAACCAGTTGGCGCATGTCTGACCGCCTATGCCTATTGCTTTTGCATCTACATTGATGACTTCGCGTATTGAATCTTTTAAGACTGAGAATTCTCTGCTTTCTGTTGTGGAAGGAGGTCCTGCAGGATCTACGCGGACATTCTCAACTGCTGCATTTATGTTATTTTTCTTAGAGTATTCAGCAGCAAACTCTTCTGCAAATGATACACATTCTTCGATGGAATATTCAGGAAGAAGCCTGATGTCAAAGAATACATTCTCTACTTCTGGAATGATATTTATGCTGCCCTCTTCATTTTCTCTCTTAGTAGGTTCAAACGTGGAAATCTCATAATTGTATGCTGAATTGCTCAGATTGAAATGCGCGTACAGCGCGTCTCTGAGGGCAAGAATGAATTTTGATCCCTCGACCAGTGCATTTGTTCCTCTGTTGGGGACTGATGCATGGACTTGTTTGCCTTTGACAGAGGCTTTCAGCCAGATTATTGATTTTTCCATTATCTCTATGCTTGAACCAGTCGCTTCACCGAAGTCTGGAACAAAAAATACATCTTCTTTTCTAAAACAGCCCTGTTCTATCAGCGGCCTTATGCCGTAAAGCGAGCCGGCCTCTTCATCTGCAACCAGAACAACTCCGTATGACTGCTCTGGTGCTTCTTCAAGCTCTGAGAGAATTTTTAAGGCGAATATTGATGAGATTACAGACTGCCCATTATCTTCAGAGCCTCTGCCGTAGACCTTTCCGTCTTTTACCACAGGCTCAAACGGATCACTGTCCCAGGAATTCAGATTTCCAGGGGATACAGTATCCATGTGGGCTACCAGCCATATCGTCCTTTCTTCTTTCCCTTTTATCCTGCTGAGAAGATTCGGTCTTGTTCCTAATCTTTCGTCTTCAATCTCTATTCTTTCTACAGGCAGGTTCCATGATTTTAGCAGATTCTCCAGGTGGTCTGCGCGTCTGCCTTCCCCGTCTCCGCCGTTTTCCGGTCCCATGGCTGGGATTCTCAGCATTGCAGTCACTTCGTCTACCATCTGTTTTTGACAATTCTGTGCGGTTTCAATAAGTTCTTTTTTAGACTGCATCGACTTCGTTATTGTTTTGATATGACTTATTCTTGTCGAGCATTCTAGATTATATATGTCTGAATAATGATACAGGCAGCATAACGCATGTTTTATGAAAAACGATTTAGGTAATTACCAATTGAGCGTTAATAACAAGGAGTGTAGAGCGTGATTGTAAATCTGTACGTTTATGACGAGCATCAGTGCGATCCCAAAAAGTGTACTGGCAGAAAACTGATGAAATTTAATTTAGCTCAGGAAATCGCATCTCTGAGAAGAATACCGCACGGTGCAGTAGTACTCACCCCTTATGCTGAAAAGGCGATCTCCCGTGAAGATACCAAGACTGCGCTTGCACACGGCTTAGTGGTTATGGACATGTCCTGGAACCAGATCAATGACTTTCCAAAACTGAGGAGTGATCTGCAGCAGCGCGCGCTCCCTTATCTTCTGGCCGCTAATCCTGTTAACTGGGGAAAACCTCTGAAACTCTCAAGCGTGGAGGCTTTAGCGGCTTCATTATATATTATGGGAATAAAGGAACAGGCTGTTCAGATACTCTCAAAATTCAGCTGGGGAGAACAGTTTATCAAATTGAACCAGGAGCCTCTGGACTGCTATGCCGATGCAAGAACAAGCGCGGAAGTAGTCAAGGTGCAGATGGAGTTTGTACCTCCTGAACGATCTGAATAATGAGAAAGATAAGAAGAAATATATGTGAAGTGTACATGAAAAACCAGGTGAGATTTTGACTAGCGATGAGTTTGAAAATTCCAATGAAGAAACGGTCTCAAACGAGACCTCATATGAGGGGGGATCAATAAAAGAGTTGGATCCCAACACAATTGCCAAATGGGAGGCGTTTTTTCTTGGAACGGAATATATCCAGCAGATGCGTGAAATCGCTGACGGATATCCTGATAAAAGAAGCGTGCTGGTCAATTTTGCCGATCTCGATATGTTCGATACGGATCTGGCCGCCCAGTTTCTTGAACACCCTGACTTGACGCTCATCTCAGGCAAGAGGGCAATGAAGAATCTCATGCATCAGGAGATGCGTGAGGCTGATATCAATCTGAGAGTAAACAATCTTCCCCGCGATGCCCATGTGGAAATCAGGGATCTCAGGGCAAAGCATGTCGGCAAGGTAATCTCTGTAGAGGGTTTAGTCAGAAAGGCTACTGAAGTGAGGCCTAAAATCACAGATGCTCTGTTTCAGTGTAAGAGATGCGGCCGGATTATCAAGGAAGAGCAGAGCGGGCTTCTGTTCAAAGAACCGATGGAATGCTACAAAGAACAGGACGGTTGCGGAAGAAGCGCCGGTGCTACAAAATTTGTACTTTTGACTGAAGAGAGCCGCTTTGTAGACACACAGAAGGTCGAAATCCAGGAGAGCCCTGAAGGTTTGAGGGGAGGAGCCCAGCCGGAACGTCTGACAGGATATCTGGAAGACGATGCTGCAGGAATGGTGGCTCCAGGCGACAGGGTAACTCTCAACGGCATTCTCCGTTCAGTTCAGAAAATGCAGCAGAACAAATCAACGATTTTTGACATCTCTCTGGATGTAATTTCCGTAGAGTCGCAGCGTCATGAATATGAAGAACTCGACATCACGAATGAGGATATTGAAGCTATAGAAGAGGCTGCAAAATCACCCCAGCTGTTCGAAAACATAGTGGCTTCCATTTCTCCGACTATCTTTGGATATGATGTTGAAAAGGAATGTCTTGCTCTCCAGCTTTTCGGCGGAGTCCCCAAAACTCTGGATGACGGGACTAAAATCAGAGGGGATATCCATATCCTGCTGATCGGAGACCCTGGTGTAGCTAAATGCGTCACTGGTGATACTCTAGTAACTCTGGCTGACAATACATGCAGGCCGATTAAGGAGATTGTCGATGAGGCAATTGCCAATGGAAATGTGGAAAAGATCGATGACGGATTTTCTGCCCCTGTCGATCTGGATGTGATTACCTTCTCTGCACACGGCAGAATGGAAAAAGGAAAGGCCATACGGGTCTGGAAGCGCACTGCTCCTGAAAAGTTAGTCAAAATCACCACTGAAAGCGGAAGACAGCTGACCGTCACTCCCACACACCCTTTGTTTACGCAGTATGCTGTCCGTATCAGAGCAGTACCTGTATCTAACATTCCTGTCGGTACCCCTGTCGGAGCTTACACAGGTTCAATGATCCCCCGTGAGGATCAATACCCCTGGGAAGCAGGTTTCTGTTATGATGTCATAACCAACAAAGAAGAGATTCCTGCTGAAGAGGAATGGGTATATGATCTTGAGATTGAAGAAAGCCACAATTTCATTACCAATGGTTTAATCTCTCACAACAGCCAGATGCTGAGATATATGTCCAGGCTGGCTCCGAGAGGCATATATGCTTCAGGAAAGTCATCATCCGCAGCAGGTCTCTGTATTGCGCCTGACAGCACTATAACTGTAAACGAATCTCCGATCAAGATCGGGGAATTCGTTGAAACACATATGCACTGTCCAGTGGAAATCAAAGATGGGCAGTGGATAGAAAAAATCCCTGAAAACTATTACATTGATGCCGTTATTGACGGAAAAAAAGTCCATCAGAAATTGGAGGCCATATGGAAAATTAAGACCCCTTCATTTCTTGTGGAACTCGAAGAATCTGACGGATACAAAATTCGTCTGACGGCAGAAACCAAGATCATGGTCTGCGGCGAGGACAATTGGTGCTGCGCGGCAGACGTTAAAGCGGGAATGAATGTTCCCTTCGTAGATCCGGAAAGCGGCAGGATTTTCGAGTCTCCCATCGTTTCAGTCAGCAAGGTCTGGGACGATCTTCCTGAGTATGTGTATGATCTTACTGTGCAGGACAGCCATACTTTCGTAGCAAACGGGTTTTCTGTGCACAATACCGCTGCTGCGGTGAAAGATGACTTCGGAGAGGGAAGATGGACTCTTGAAGCCGGTGCTCTGGTTCTTGCTGATTTAGGGCAGGCCTGCATTGATGAACTGGATAAGATGACTGATCAGGATAGGTCGTCTATGCACGAAGCCATGGAAAGCCAGACTATATCAGTGGCCAAAGCCGGAATTACTGCAACTCTGCAGTGCCGCTGTTCTCTGCTTGGTGCCGCCAATCCTAAATACGGCAGATTTGAGGAGCATCAGTACATCGCAGATCAGATCAACATGCCGCCTGCGCTTCTGTCCAGATTTGATTTGATATTTGCTCTGACTGACAAGCCTTCAGCAGAGAAGGACAAGAACATTACCAATCACATTCTGAAAGCCCACCGCCGCGGTCAGGTTAGAAAGTATAACGATGATATTCCGTTTATTGAAGGCGTTGATACAGAAAAGATTCTCAGCGACACTTCGACCATGAAGCCTATCTTTGAAAGAGACTTTTTCAGAAAATATGTTGCTTATTCTAAAAGAATCAATCCGATCATGAGCGATGAGGCCATGAAGACAATTTCTGATTATTATCTCAGGATCAGAAAACAGGGTGAAGCTGAGGGCGCCTCCGTGCCGATCACTGCCAGGCAGCTCGAAGCCTTTGTCCGTCTGTCTGAGGCAAGCGCCAGGGCCAGGCTTTCCACGCTTGTTACTGTGGATGATGCCCAGAGAGCCGTCAACGCTGTTGAATATTATCTGCATAAAATTGCCGGTGAAGGAGAGACGCTGGATTTTGATATCGTAGCTACCGGCATAAGCCACTCTCAGAGGGAACAGCAGACCATTCTTAAGGATATAATCAAGAAAGCGGTGGCAGACGCAGACCCGAGAAAAGGTGTAAGCCAGGAAGACATTATTAAATTGGCTGCAGGCAGCAATATTGACGATACCAGAGTTAAAAATCTGCTCAAACGCATGACGCAGGGAGGAGAGCTTTATTCTCCTACTCCTGGATATTTCAAGATAGTATGAGGGTAAACATGATCACTTTACGCATGCACACGTCCGGAAGCGAGGTTCTGCTGGCTGCAGCAGATAAAGACCTTTTAGATATGAAATTCTCAGAAGGCAGGATGAGGCTTGAAGTCTACAGGGAGTTCTATGAGGGAGAAGACGCCTCTGAAGAGCTTCTGCTCAACAGGCTGTCCATGTGCTCTTCTGCAAATCTTGTCGGCAGGGAAGTAATCGCTCTGGCTGTAAAGCACAACTACATTGACGAAGACTGCATAATCATGATCGGCGGAGTCCCGCATGCCCAGCTGGCAAAAATGTAACTGCAGGATAATTTAAAGTTGCATTTCGTATTTAATTATCTGGATTCCGGCACATTATGTAAATAATTCGTGAACCAAGCTTTAATATCTCAATAACACATCCAATGGACTGCAACTATGTTCTGCGTAAAGTGCGGCAAGGAAGGGAAGACATACGATTCCCTGTGTTCTGAGTGTTATCTCAAAAGCAATAAGTTTACAAATTGTCCTGAAGTTTCTGATCTGGTTTACTGTGCCCACTGCAAAGATTTCCAAATCGGAAAAGGCTGGGTTCATTACGATTCTGAGGAAGAGGCCGTAAAAGAATTTGCCATCGGCAACATCATGCTGAGACAGGACGCAGTTCTGGATGCAGTGGAATGCTCTGCAGAGCGTCTCGATGAAAAACACTACCTGGTTAAAATTCTCGTTTATCTGCTGTATGATGACCTTGAAGTGGTGGAAGACTGTACAACCACCGTCAGGGTAAGACGCAATGTCTGCGACCGCTGCAATAAGATTCAGGGCAGCTATTTTGAATCAATTGTGCAGGTAAGACCTTCTGCCAGGCATTTTTCAGACAAGGAAGAAGAAGAGATTCTATCTCGTGTGATGAAATATGCAGAGGGAGTTTCTAAAAACAACAGGGATGCTTTCATCTCCAAAGTTGTTGAAGTCCACGGCGGCTACGATTTTTATGCCAGCACTCTTGCCTTTGGAAAAATGATTGCCAGAGACCTGATCTCCACCTATGGGGCAGAAACCAAGGAATCATCTTCTATCCAGGGACAGAAAGACGGTCGCAACATCTACCGCGTAACATACCTGGTGCGTCTGCCTCCGTATCGTGTTAGGGATATTATAGAAATTAAAGGTAAACTGTACATTGTATCGAGTACTGGACCTCAGACCGCCAAGCTCCGCAATATCAAAAATCATGAGCCTAAAACGGTATCAAACGTGGATCTCAGGGAAGTCAAGGTCGTAGGGACAAAAGATGACTTCATGGATGCAGTTGTTCTTACAGAAACAGACCGCGAGTTTCAGATAATGCATCCATCGTCTTACAAAACTGTAGAAATAAAGAAACCGCGCGGTTTCAAAAGAACCGGCGATACAATTAAAATTTTCAGCTATGAAGGAGAATTGTATTTTATAGGGAATTAATACAATTCTCAAATTCTTTCCTGGCCAGCATTACATTTTCCTTCTTTCCCTTGATGACTACTTTGTTTCCTATCTTTTTGTAGTCTAAGCTGGGCAGCGATGCTACTCTGACATTATATTTTTCTGATATCTGTCTCATGTATGGATCCACATCAGATTCATTTATGAATATTGTAAGTTCTTCTGAAATCTCATCATTTCCTGAGATTACCGGAAGTATGCTTTCATAGAACATTGGTATCATTTCATTGGGGAATCCGGGGAGACAGAACACCGTCATATTTTTTATTCGAGCCTTTATTCCGCAGGCTGCCCCGCAGACATTATGCACAGCCTCAGCGCCCTTGGGAACTCTGGCCATGCGTTTTGAAATCTCTTCCAGTTCTTTTTCTGGATGTATTCTCTTCATAAACCGTTCCAGTTCATACAGTGATTTTTCGTCTATCTCCAGTTCGGTACCCATGTACTCGGCGACTGCCTCTCTGGTAAGGTCATCCAGAGTGGGACCCAGTCCGCCCGTGACTATCAATATGTCTACATCTGCATTCTGTGAATATGCCAACGCCTTCACAATAACATCAATGTCATCTGTAATGACCTGTATGAATGCCACGTCTGCTCCTTTAGATCTTACTGCTTCAATCATTTCAGCAGGGTATGGATCCTTTTTTCCAGTCAGAAGCTCATCGCCGATGTTGATTATCCCGACATTCATAATTTACTGCAAGTAATGTGAGAACTATATATCCATCGGTAACCTGTCAATTTATATCTGTGCACTTTAGTGCAGTTGCTCTGCCGCACGGGGTGAGATCATTAGAACTGATATTATCGAAGACACTGTCGTATCTCTGCTGAAGGAGGCCGTTACTTCTCTGCCGGAGGACGTCCTCTCTGCTTTGAAGAAAGCTGAAAAGAATGAGCGCAGCGAGATTGCCAGAACCCAGCTGCGCACGATTTTGAATAATATAGATGCAGCAGACAGCATGGCGGTTCCAATGTGCCAGGATACAGGCATTCATGTGTTTTTCGTCAGCGGCAGAATTACTCCCGGCATTGAAGATAGGATCCGTGCCGGTACGCTGAGAGCAACCAATGAGATTCCGCTTCGTCCGAATGCGGTCCATCCGCTTACCAGAGAAAACCCTGGGACAAACGTAGCTGAAGGTCTTCCTTATGTGGTCTTTCATCCGTCTTCAGCAGACTATACGGAAATCACCGTAATGCCGAAAGGGGCAGGCTCTGAAAACATGACTGCCTTAGCTATGCTGACTCCTTCTCAGGGAATCAAGGGCATTAAAAAATTCATTCTTGATACTGTGGTCAATGCAGCGGGAAAGCCGTGCCCCCCGACTATTCTGGGGATCGGCATAGGCGGGACGGCTGATGAAGCCACAGCACTGTCCAAAAAAGCTCTTCTGAGGCCTCTGGATCAGAGGAATGCAGACCAGAGCGTTGCAGAACTCGAATCCGATCTGTATGAAGCTCTGAATATGACAGGCATTGGCCCCATGGGCTTAGGCGGCGACACAACTACGCTGGGAGTAAACATTGAAATTGCATACTGCCACACAGCCAGTCTTCCGGTGGCGGTGAACCTCCAGTGCTGGGCAGGCCGCCGTGCAACTGCCAGGATATATGCAGACGGCACAGTGGAATACCTGACGCGGGGTGGTTCTGAATGAACACTCCCCTGTCTGAAGATGATATAAAAAATCTCAAGGTCGGCGAGACCGTATATCTGTCTGGAACGATCTTTATCGCCAGAGATGAAGCTCATCTGCGAGCGCTTGAATTTTATGAATCTTCTAAAGAGCTTCCTGTTGACTTCAAGGGCGGTGTTATATTTCACTGCGGGCCGATTGTAAGGAAGGAAGACCGGAAAATCCTGGCTGCCGGACCGACAACCTCTGCCAGAATGAATTCTATGGAGCCGAAGTTCATTGAACTGTCGGGAATCAGAGCCATAATCGGCAAGGGCGGAATGTCAAAAGATACGGTGGACGCAATGAAAAAATTCGGCTGCGTCTACTTTGCTTTCACAGGCGGAGCGGCAGTGCTGGCAGCAAAAGGTCTTGAGAATGTTAAAGATGTATTCTGGCTTGACCTGGGTATGCCGGAAGCCCTCTGGGTTGTTGAAGCAAATAATTTCGGCCCTCTCGTTGTTGCTATTGATGCTTCTGGAAACTCTCTGTATGATGAAGTTTCAAGAAATGTCAGTAAAAATCTGGCCGATTCAAAAAAGATATTGGGATTGGAGTGAATTATTCTTCACTCTTCTCCTTTACATCGTCATTTAGGATCATGTTTGGATTTCTTGTGAGGTAGTATCTCACAGCTAGTGATATCGCGATCATTACGATCATGCCCACCAGGCCTACAACCATCATGGAATGCTGAAAATCATACTCCAGAATGAATCCGTTGATGCCGGGCAGACCGGTTCTCATCATTGATGTATTGAAGTAAGGCTGCACAATTATGTCGATGATTTGTCTTTCATCGGCAAAGCCGTCTTTCTGAAACAGCAGCTCATAAACTCCGCCTGTCAGACCGTTGAACTGATAATGTCCATCGCTGTCCGTCTGAGTAACGTTCTTGGTATTTTCTCCGACAGGAGTTAAGGACACGTTTACTCCGCTCAGTTTCATGCCGGAATAGCTTACATTGCCATGGAATGAGTATGAGTTTACAAATTGAAAGTCAATGCCGCTGTTCCACTGGCCTTCTGTTATTTTAATCGTAGTTGGATATGTGACAACTTCTTTAGATGTGGAGATTGCCTTTGCACTATACTGTCCAGGGCTTAGCTGGACTGCATATTCGCCGCTCGTGCTGGTTATCTCCTTTGTATATCTTAATCCAGTCAGGGACATTTCATTTTCTTCGTTGAATTCCACTTCTTCAAATGTTATTGTGTAGTCTTCAACGGGTGAATTTCTCATCATTACTTTTCCTTCGACTCCGCCTTTTCCTTCAGCCAGATCATGTGAATCTGATCCGGAATTCGCGCTCGAAGATGCACCCAGGACGGGCGATGATGAACCTTGTGCCGTCAATGCACACGGCATCAGCACTGATGCTAAGAGTACTGCTAACAATGCAAATGCGGCGACAGCTGCTTTCTTCACGCCCTGCGCATCGCTGTGAGCCTAAAAATACTTAACTAATTAACTAGCAGAATTTCGATATTAATTTTATAAGAAAAGCTTCAAATGAGAATGCAGATACAGAGTCTCATGGCAAATGAGACTAAACACATGACATATGCGGACGCCGGGGTCAATATCGATGACAAATCAAATGCAATAAGTGCATTAGTCAGTAAACTTAACTTCAGGCGTACTGATGGTGCAAAGTCTCTCGATCTTCCAGGCCAGTTTGCCGGTTTGATTGACATCGGCACATCACTTTTAACATTGTGCACTGACGGCGTAGGCACTAAGCTGCTTATAGCCAAACAGATGGAAAAATGGGACACAATCGGCATAGACTGTGTAGCCATGAATACAAACGATGCGATCTGTGTCGGTGCAGAGCCTATTGCCTTTGTTGATTATATGGCAGTAGATGTCCCTGATGCAGAAATACTGTCTCAGATAGCCATTGGTCTCAACAAGGGCTGTGAACTCTCCAACTGCGACTTAATCGGTGGAGAGGTGGCAGTGCTTCCTGAACTGGTAAGAGAAATTGATGTCTCCGGTTCCTGCCTGGGAATTGTTGCCAAAGACAAGCTGATTGACGGCTCTAAAGTTGCAGCAGGGGATCTTGTAATCGGCCTTCCAAGCACTGGTCTCCATTCCAATGGATATACGCTTGCCAGAAAGATCCTTGAAAAACTTGAGATCTCTCTTGATGAGAAAATTGCAGGATTGAACGATCAAATCGGAAATGTTCTGCTGACTCCTACAGAAGTCTATGTACGGAAAGTTCTGGAGATCGTAAGAAACTATGATGTCCACGGCATGGTCAACATCACCGGCGGAGGACTCCGTAATTTCCTCAGGCTCAAAAAGGGAATTTCCACAGTCATAACTGATCCTCTTGCGCCAAACCCGATATTCAATGTCCTGAACAATCTGGGAAACGTTGAGCTTCTTGAAGCATATCAGACTTTCAACATGGGTATGGGATTCAGTATGATTGTGCCGGCTGACTCTGCCGCTGAAATCGTCAAAAAATGTCCAGGCTCTAAAATCGTTGGTGAAATCCGCGATGGTTATGGGGTGTCAGTGCCCTCGCTTGACTTAAAGTACGAAAAATACTGATTCTAAAATCAGTGCTTAAGAAGGTAAGCCATCGCACCTGCGGTGGCGCCCATTGCCGTACAAGTTTCCAGAGAATAACCGCCTGGTGTTATGTCCAGATGATATTTTGTCATCTTGAATACCTCTTTAGGGGCTCCCTTTGGACCAAGTCCGAAAACAAGCATCACACTCTGTCCTCTTTTTACCATTTCTGCTACTTCTTCAGCAGTTATCTTCTTTTTTTCATCTGGTTTTCTGGTTGTGAGTACAATTTCTCCCAGCTGCGGAGGGAATCCCTTGTCTGGATACGGAAAAGTCTGGAATCTGCCTTTGGCAGTCAGTTCTTTGAGGAATCCTCCATGTTCTCCTATCGAAGTAGTTGTGGCGACCCATTCTGAGATCTCAGTCGGTGTCTGCAGTTCCTGCGGAAAGGGAAATCCAAACACTGCCAGATTGTAATCAAATGCCAATGCCAGCGGTCCGGCGCGTGCCAATGCCCTTCTGTGAGCTTCCCTGAAACTTCTGGGGTCATATGAATTGTAGAGTGCTAAGGTGATACGGCCTGTATGCATTTTCAACACCATTATTCAGTTTTGGAGCGAGGCCTGCTGCATATGGATTTTGTATCTCCATCGAAAAATACATCTAAATCAGGGTTTTCAGCCTGAATCTCTTCAAGCTTATCCATAACTTCTCGAAGCGTAAGATTGTCTGCATCGACTTTGAGGTGGACTCGCTTTTCCATATTTGACCCTGCGGTAGTTTCGTGATCAGATGAGTATGTTCCTATATATCGTTTGTTGAATGAGATTGTACCTGTTTTTGTCAATCTATTCTGTATGGAAAGGTGCAGCGCTTCATTTGTATTTATGAAGTTTTAAATAGAGTCTCTTCTTTCGACCTTAATACATTCTCGTAAACCGATGAATGATGAGGATGCTCAGCATCCGAATGAGGTGAAATAATGAGTAAAGCAATGTTTGTGCGTTTCGAAATGCCAAAAGAGCTTTCGGACAAAGCATATGAAATAGTTGAAGCTGCAAGAGACACTGGAAAAGTAAGAAGAGGAACCAACGAAGTTACAAAGCTCGTTGAAAGGGGCGATGCCCAGCTTGTGATTCTTGCAGAAGATGTACAGCCTCCAGAAATTTTAGCACACATGCCACTTCTCTGCGAAGAGCGCGGCGTTATGTACGCATACGTTCCTTCAAAAGCAGAACTGGGAAACGCTGTAGGATTAGAAAAACCAACAGCTTCCGTTGCAATTCTTGATGCTGGAAAGGCTAAGCCTGCACTCGAAAGCTTTGCTGAACAGATAAAACAGCTGAAGCAGTAAGCGGGTGATTTAGATGGCTGATATGGATGAAAGCAGTATTCCTGCAGAAGTTGTGGAATTAATCGGTCGTACTGGTATGACTGGTGAAGCCACTCAGGTCAAGGTCCGTGTATTAGAGGGCCGTGACAAAGGCAGGATTATTACTCGTAACATCATGGGCCCAGTGCGCATGGGTGACATACTGATGCTTAGAGAGACCTCAAGAGAGGCTCGTAAACTTTCAATAAGGTAAGGCGAAGACCATGGTAGAGAGAAGAGTCTGTTCCTTCTGTGGAGCAGAAATGGAACCTGGTACTGGCAAACTCTTTGTTAAAAAAGACGGCACAGTACTTACATTTGACACCAACAAGTGCTATAAGAACATGGTCGAGTTGGGAAGGATCCCGCGCAGGACAGCCTGGACAAGGGCTGCAAAGCGTGAGAAAGAGATCGCCATCGCTGCCGCTTTAGCCAAAGAAGGCGTTGTCGAAGAGAAAGACACTGAAGTCAGGAAAGTAAAGGCTAAGAAAGTCAAAAAGGGAGCCAAAGCTCCTAAAAAGAAGGTTCAGGTCACAGAGTACGACGGTCCTGCTGAAGAGCCGGCTGCCGCTGCAGAAGAACCCGTTGAACAGCCTGAAGAGCCTGTAGCTTCAGAAGAACCTGTTGAGAATAAAGAGTGAACCGCATGATGGAACGCACGTTCATAATGCTCAAACCTGACGCTATCCAGCGTGGACTCATGAGCGACATACTCAAAAGGATTGAATCCAAGGGCTACAAGCTCTTGGCCATGAAATTCCTGCGTATTCCCCGTGAGCAGGCTGAGCGTCATTATGCAGAACACAAGGGTAAGCCTTTCTTCGAGGGACTCATTGAGTATATGACTTCCGGACCTGTGCTTATGATGGTATGGGAAGGAGAGAACATCATTGCTTCTATGAGAACCATGATGGGCAAGACAAACCCTAATGAAGCCGCTCCCGGAACAATCCGCGGCGACTATGCTCAACAGACTGGCAGAAACATAATCCATGGTTCTGACAGCCCAGAATCTGCAAAGCGTGAAATTGAACTATTCTTCAATGATTACGAAATTCAGAGCTGGGAACCTTCAGTCAGCAAATGGCTGTGCGAGTAAATCTCTTAACCAAACCTCTTTTTTTACATTTTTTTAGATTGTGATTTTTCCATTACCTCTGAGCTACTCTATTGGGTCTAGTTTAGACTTATCGTAAAAGGGGCTAATGTGCCTATTTTATTCTATTTTACATTGAATTATTCATATTGAGTTTCTCTTTTTCATCATTAAATTAAAAATATAAACAAATAAAGATAAGTCAATACATTGAAGATACAGACACGAGACTGTATTCTCATGTAATTATCATTATAGTCTGCAGAATATGAAAGTCGTTCTTCATACCTCTCCTATATGGTTTGCCAAAATACAATCTGCCTCCGCAGATTCAGGAACCTTACAATGTTGAATTAAATATGTAATGCAATCGGGAAGGTAATTATGTGCTCAATAATCTATACAGATAAGCCTCTTGAAGAAACAGGTTTTTTAAAATTTTTTAGTGATCGTATCTATGGAAAAATGGCATACGTGGATCCGCACAACATAATCTTTACTAAGAGTATTTATGAAGATCCCATGGAGGAACGCGTCAAGGAGCTCTTAGAGGATGTCTTCGATGAGATCTATAAGTATGAGATTGGCCGCCCTCGTATGAGTATGATGTATGAGTATATGTTTATATACCGATATCTGGCAAATTGGGGGAACGCCATTGCAACTTACTACAACGCTGAAATGCCATACATGTGTCCCCAGCTTCCAGTATCAAATATAGACATATCTCTGATGGAATTTGGAAAGGCACCTCTTGCGTGGCCTGAACTTAAGAGTGATATACTTTATAAGTTTACAGATTCTAACGCAAAATCCAGATTAATTGACACCGAAATGATGGATTTAATGACCAATGATTATGCACATGAATCCAATTGTTTTCTATTCAATCCTCCTACTCCCATGACTGTATCAGAACTTATAAAGAAGGCAGGCAATTTAGTTAGATACCGTTCCATCTATGAAGTTGATAATTATGATAAGTTTGATGATATGTGGTATCGTCTAAATAAGGAAAAAATACGTAAAAGTGGTAAGATCATAATGCCAATATCCTGGTCTGAATACGGTGAAGATGATGCATCAGGAGATCGTCAGGTATTGA
>ENA-OROK01000048-OROK01000048.1-human-gut-metagenome-genome-assembly--contig:-NODE-48-length-131572-cov-13.968095_pt1 | contig 131572 bp, 122 predicted proteins | sample MGYA00242127_ERZ509046 | MGnify/ENA primary metagenome ERZ509046 (study PRJEB26280, sample SAMEA2338728) | human gut metagenome | biome: human gut; feature: human-associated habitat; material... | reverse complement strand
CGGAAACCGTCCACGCCCATATCGAGCCAGTATTTGTAAATGTCGATGACTTCCTCGCGGACTTTCGGATTGTCGTGATTGAGGTCGGGTTGGCCCTTTGCAAACAGGTGCAGGTAGTATTCGCCTCTCACCTCGTCCCATTCCCATGCGGGACCGGGGAACGACGAAACCCAGTTGTTAGGGTATCCTTTGCCGTCCTTTCCCGTGCCTTTGCGCCAGATATAGTAGTCTTTATAGGGGTTATCGTCGCCGCCCTTACGCGATTCCTGAAACCATTTGTGTTCGGTAGAGGTGTGATTCACGACAAGGTCCATAATTACCTTTATGCCGCGTTCCTTACAACCTTTAAGCACCGCTTTAAAGTCGTCGAGAGTGCCGTATTCGGGCGCAATATCGCGGTAATCGGCAATATCGTAGCCGTAGTCGCACTGCGGGCTTTTATAGACGGGCGAAAACCATATGGCGTCGACGCCCAGCCATTTAAGATAATCGAGCTTGGACAACACGCCTTTAAGGTCGCCTATACCGTCGCCGTTTCCGTCCTTGAAACTGCGGGGCCAGATCTGGTAGACGGTCATTTCTTTGTACCATGTTTTTTTAATTTCCATAACCATACCTCTTATCGCTGAATATTCTGATTATTATATTAACAAAATAAAGAAGTTTTCTCAACAATATTCGGGATTTTTTTCCCGAGCCGATAAAAAAGTTGAATTTTTTTATCTATTTGATATAATCCTTATGTAACGGGATGGACAAAAAAAATCTTCGGAGCAGGAAAACCGTGAAAAAAAACAAGCATTTAATCACACATTTTCTTCTCGTCGCGGTTGCGGTGATATGGGGTCTCGGCTTCGTGTTCACGAAACAGATTCTGCCCTTCGTTCCGCCCTCTTTGCTGAATCTGCTCAGGTTTTCCGTATCGTCCGTTCTTCTTTTCGTTCTGTTCTTCAGAAAGATTCTGGCGCTTTCTTTAAAACAATGGCTTTACGGCATACTTGCGGGCGTTTTTCTTACGATAGGATTTTCCTTTCAGTCGTACGCGCTCGTTTACTCGTCGTCGGCAAACGTATCGCTTATTACGGGACTGTACGTCATCGCCGTGCCGTTTTTCATGTGGATAGTAAACAGAAAACGGCCGAAGGCAAAAGCTTTCGTTGCGGGTATTATCGGCTTTTCGGGCATTGCCATGCTCGCCGCGGGCGGATTTTCGAATCTCAATAAGGGCGATTTATACGCTCTTGTCTGCGCCTTAGGATTTACGCTTCACTATATCGTCGTCGATAAAGGCTCGAAGGGCACCGATTCGGGCGCGCTGGCTTTCGTGCAGATGCTCACGGCCGCGGCCTTTTTCCTCGTCTGGTCTTTTTCCGTCGACCTTACCGATACTCTTTCCGCCTCTTTCCCGAAAAGCGTCGCGTTTCCGCTGTTCTCGCTTTGCGTCCTTAGCACGGCATTTGCCTACGTGGTGCAGACCCACGCGCAAAAAACCGTCGATACCTCGGTCGTGTCTCTCATACTGTCGGGCGAAAGCACTCTGGGCGCCGTTTTTTCGGTGATAATTGGTCCGGATAAATTCACCTGGTATCTCGCATTGTCCGTCGTTTTAATGGCAATCGCGCTGTTTATATCCGAATACGATTTTAAACCGCGGAAAATCGCCCGCTCAACCGTTCCCGACGTCGAAACGAACTATTTCGACTTCGAAAAAATCAACGTACGGTACGACGAATAAAATTTTCTTTCTTTTAATTGACTTTTGAATATCCCGGTGCTATTATTTGCGCGTACTAAAGATATTTTTATCGGAGGAATTTTACTATGAACGAGTTTGCAGAAAACTATATCAAAACTTACGAAGGCCTCAACAAATGGGTCAGATTCGTACTTAATTTCCTGTGGGCAATCCCCACTAACCTTTATCGCGTCGCGAAAAGCCTCAAAAGAAACGACACCGTGGGCGCGGTAATAGGCGCGATTCTTCTCGTATTCTGCGGCTGGTGGGTTATCGCCGTCATCGACTTCGTGACGATTGCCGTTTACGATAAAGTCTACTGGTTCGATTTCAACGACAAGAAATTCTTTGCCGACACGGCAGAGTCCGCCGCCGAAAATAACGACGTCAAAACCGAAGACGTCAAACCGGAGGAAACCAAAACCGAAAATGCCGACGAAGGAAATACCAACGCCGACAAAATCGACTGACGGATACGGAAAAAACGCAATGAAAAAGACTTGCCGGACGGCAAGTCTTTTGTTTATCTTTTTTCGTTAATTACGAGCGGTTTTCCTTCTCGTTTTTCTGGTCCGTCTTCACTCTTTCGATGCTGATATTCGACGTATATAACTGACCTCTTTCGATAACGATGACGACGCCGTTTTCACCGTTTTCTGAATACGTCAGACGATCGGTCTTGTCGCTGTCGCAAATAAACGTGATTTCCTTTGCGTCGCCGAAAGTAAATTCACCCGTTTCGACGTTTAACACGGGCAGTTTTATTCCCGATATTTTCACGCTTGTCGCAATGTCGTTACCCGTTTCGTCCTCGCCGGTTTCTATGGAATAAGTAATAGGATATTCCTCTTCTTCGCCGCCTTCGCGCTTAAAGATAACCTTACCGGTCGCCTTATCGTCGTTCAACGCAACGATATAATAATCGAACTTACCGCCTATGACGACGTTCTCGCCGCCGCTCTTTACGAAATACATTTTTTCAAGGCCGTAAGTGCCTGCGATTTCGTCCGCTTCGGGATCTTTAGAACGGGCTTCGAGCGTGTTCAACTGATGTTGTTTGACGTCTTTTATTTTTTTGTCGGACACCGTGTTTGAAAACTTTTTCAGCGCAAAATAGTTTTTATTGAATTTCAATCCGTCGTCGATATTCGACTGTACAAGATTGAAAGTGAGCGTTTCGTGTTTAGGATAAAACACAAGTTCTCTGCTTGACGGGTCCGAATATCGTATCGCGCCGTCGGCGTCGTTGTACTCGGGCAGGCAGAAATCGTGCAGTACGATTTTGCCGACGGTTTTTCCGTCCGAATTGTATTTGAACGAATACGTTATATCATACGATAATTCGTCTTCGTCGACCCTTTTCATTATGACCTTGCCCGTCTTGCCTTCGTCGCCGTTCAGAACAAGCATGAAGTATTCGAACTGTCCCGAAATATTGTATTTTGTGCCCTCAAACGACTTATAAAACATCGTCGTTACGCCGTAAATGCCCTTTACCTCGTCTTCCGAGCCGTCGTTTTGAATTTTTCTGCAACCCGAGAACGCGAATACCGCGCCCGCTAAAATCATCGTTGCAAGAATAATTGCGATTATTTTTTTCATTTTTTCTCCTTTTCGCCGTTTTATTCGTCTTCGCCGTTTCCGGCACGCTCATCGCGATTATTGATTTGTTGTTTCTTTGCACGCTCGACTTTCCTGTCCGTCGTACGGTTGTAAATTTTATCTACTGACAAATAATACTTTTTCGTCTTTATGCCGTTTTCGATTCGCGTGAAAACGTTCTTATAGGTCAGCACCTCGCGCTTCGGCGCAAAAGCAAAATCCGCAGCTTCTTCGCTTTTTACAAATTCCACTTTCGCCACGCCGTCCTCTATCGAAAAGACGGGCACGAGAAAACCGTTGATTTTTATCTGTTTGACGGTTTTTCCGTCGGTATCCAATACGTTTTCGTAAGTCACCGAATAACTCGTTTCCTCGCCGTCTTCGGGCTTTAATATAACCTTTCCCGTTTTGTCGCCGTAAAGTACGATAAGATAATAATCGTATTTATTGCCAAAATTATATACTTCGTTGTCGTAATTTTTAAGATAGAGTTGTTGCAATCCGTAAACGCCCTCAACCTCGTCCTCGGACCCGTCGTTGAATATCAGCGCGCATCCCGAAAACGATAAAAGCGTAAGGCACGCTATGATTGCCGTGGTTATTATCGCCGTTATTTTTTTCATAATCTTTATTGCCTGCGTCCACTATTTTATGGACTATTATATACCCTTTGATTTTATTTTACAACCCGCGCCGTTTCGGGGGTTAAACACGGCACGTTTCGTATGCAACGTCTATATTATATACCCTTTTGAATTTCTTTGCAAATCGACGTTTTCGACAGGTTGTTTTCACGCATTTTTACGCGATTTCGGAAGGTTTTATGCCCGCGTTTTAAAAATTTGCGCTATTTTCGATATTTTCGTTTGACAAATACAAAGTTTTGTTATAGACTAATCAAGCATTTGATTAAATGTATCGTCGCGGGGTAGAGCAGTCGGTAGCTCATCGGGCTCATAACCCGAAGGTCGTGAGGTTCAAGTCCCACCCCCGCAACCAACTTGGCGGCGTAGCTTAGATGGTTATAGCGGCCGGTTCATACCCGGCAGGTCGTTGGTTCGAATCCGACCGCCGCTACCAAAACTATTCTTCCGCGCGGACACCTTAACGGGGACGCCGCCGCAGAAAACGGCTTATACCGTCACGTACATTGAAAACTGAGCTATCCTTTAACGTCACGAAGATACGTTTTACGGTTTGCGTAAACGCAAAACGCCGTAAAAGGTAAGTATTTGTTTATTCCCCTTGGTAATCGCCCCCGGCGCTTTCCAAACGGCCGGTCAAAGCCTAAGCTTTGCCCTTTATCCGTTTTCTTTCCGCCATCTTTGCGTAAACGCAAGACGCCGTAAGAAAACGTCTATAAAAAACAAAACATCTAATTTCGTGGCCCCTTGGTCAAGTGGTTAAGACATCGCCCTTTCACGGCGGTAACATGGGTTCGAACCCCGTAGGGGTCACCACAAGTTGGGGGTATAGCTCAGCTGGGAGAGCACGTGCCTTACAAGCACGGGGTCACAGGTTCGAGCCCTGTTGTCCCCACCAAAAAGAACACGCAAACACTGCGTGTTTTTTTATGCTCTTTCGGCCTCGAATCGTTGCTTTGCAACTTCGCACCTTTTCGGTGCCCCTGTGTCCCGGTCACACTGCACGCTTCGCTTTCGTGAGTTTACTCACCCGCTTCGCTGTAATACGAGCCCTGTTGTCCCCACCAAAAGAACACGCAAACACTGCGTGTTTTTTTATGCTCTTTCGGCCTCGAATCGTTGCTTTGCAACTTCGCACCTTTTCGGTGCCCCTGTGCCTCGGTCACACTGCACGCTTCGCTTTCGTGAGTTTACTCACCCGCTTCGCTGTAATACGAACCCTGTTGTCCCCACCACACGATAACCATCCGCACCTGTCGCACTTACAGGAGCGGATGTTTTATTTTTATCATGCGTTTTGTAGTTTAAAGAACGAGCAGCCACGTACGACAAATCACGCTTTTTTGGATATGAGTTTTCTTGCACCTTATTTTCAGTTTGTATTGAAAAACGTATTTTATATGATACGTGGCATTGGCCAACGTGGCAAACCATATCTTGGTGGAATCACTGAAAGCCATTGCTCCTGCAAAAATAATGCTTGACCTTCAATTCATCAAGTATGATTGGCAGTTGGCTCTCTTCAACTCGGCAGCGGTTGTGCTCATATCAATGGTGTCAACCACCATTCCAATCATCTTGTTGAAGCGTATCAAACCTATCACAATAATCAAAGCAAAAGAATAAAAAACAGTTTATGCTGCAAAACGACAACTTCAACTACCAAATCTTGCAAAACAATCAAACAAAACAAAAACAAAAAGCGGACTCAAACTGGTCCGCATTTTTTGTTGAAATAGGCATTATTATAAGGTTTTAGATGGCTTTCATAAGGTGGAAATATTGCTTGGGAGTCAGGTCAAATTCCTTTTTGAAGGCGCGGAAAAAGTGGGTGTAGTCAGAGAATCCACAGCGAACGTAAACGTCAGTTATGGACAGACCTTGCTCAATCAATTCCTTGGACATAAGCAGGCGTTTTTTCAGGATATAACTGTGGGGTGAAACGCCGGTTTCTTCCTTGAAAAGGTGGGCAAAATAATACTTGTTGGTATACTGTGCATTTGATATGTCGTCAAGAGTGATTGGCTCGGTTAGATGCTCGGAAATATACTCGATTGCACGGGATATAATCTTGGATTGTTCCGCCTGTTTTGCTTGCCTGTTTTTAAGATAATGAGCACCTAAAAGAGTGAGGGCGGTGATGACGTGATTTTCTGCAGTCAAGTCCGAACCAAAAGAGTTGGAGTTTTCATTTTCGATGACTGCAATAAGCTCGTTCACAAGTTTCTCAGAAAGAGCGGAGTTTCTCACAAGATAAGCACCCTTTTCCTTTGCCTTTTGAAAGCAGGTGGCAAGGTCGGTTGAGGGGGAGGAAATACGCTTGACGTAGGCAGGATTTATCCACAACACGATGCGGTCATAGGACTTGCTTCCGTCCTTGACGTTGGGTTGGTGCAGATAGTTGGGGGGGATGAGCAAAACGTCCCCCGCTTGCAAACGATATAGGCCGTCCTCAACGATATAGTCAACTGCCCCCCCGATGAAGCAGTAGACCTCATAAAAATCATGGGAGTGCATCTCGACGGTTTTGAAATACTTATCACGGTAAAGATTTACTTCGAAATCTTTCTTTGACATAAGCTGTGAAGATTGCCATTTTGTGGCGATATTTTCTCTCATACTTCAATTCTAATCCAATACAGCAAGATTTGCAAGTTATTTAGCAATTTTGTCAATTTACTGACAAAAAATGCAATAGTATAATACAGCTATAAAGTCAATATTATCTCATCCATGCGTACGCCGTTGTGGTTGCAAAACGACCACAACGCTGCAAAAGACGCAACCTAAAAAAGGAAGAAAAAATGTTTTTTGACAATAAAGTTTTTCTTGAAAACGACAAAGCAGTGGAACTTTACGAATACGCAAAGTCCCTGCCTATTTTTGATTATCACTGCCACCTTGCTCCCCAAGATATCCTTGGCGACAAGGTTTTTTCAAATTTGACGGAATTGTGGCTCAACGGCGACCACTACAAGTGGCGCATTATGAGAGCATACGGCGTTGACGAGAAGTTCATCACCGGTGATGGCGACGACAAAGAGAAGTTTTTCCGCTTTGCTGAGGCTTTGCCTCACTTCATCGGCAACCCTGTCTATCACTGGGCACACCTTGAACTGAAAAAGTATTTTGACCTCACTCTCCCCATTTGCCCTAAAAACGCAGAGGAGATTTGGACTCGCACCCTTGAAAAGATGGCTGACGGCAGTTTTTCTGCAAAGAAACTGATTGAACGTTCAAACGTTTGTGCAGTTGTTACCACAGACGACCCCGTTGACGACCTTTCCGCCCATAGAGCAATTGCAGGTGAAGACAACCCCTTCAAGGTGCTTCCTTGTTTTAGAGCAGACCGTCTCATCAACATCGACAAGCCTGACTATGCAGACTACGTCAAGAAACTGGGTGAAGTGGCAGTGGTTGAAATCAAAGGATTCAATGAACTTCTTGAAGCAGTTGAAAGACGCCTTGATTTCTTTGTGGCAAACGGCGCAACCTCAGTGGACATCGGCATGGAAGATTTCCCCTTTGGATACGGAGACGTCAGTCAATGCGACGACATCCTTGAAGATAGACTTGATGAAAAATTCATTGATGATGAAGACAAGGCGGAATTCCAGTTTACCCTTATGGCACACATTGCAAAGATGCTTCGTGACAGAGGCATGGTGATGCAACTGCACGTAGGTGTCATCCGCAACTGCAATACAGTCCTTTTTGACAGATGTGGCGTTGACGTGGGCGGTGACAGTGTGGCAAACGTCCTCAACGTCAACAATGCAAGGGATTTTCTTGACTACGTTGAGCAAAACGGAGGCCTTCCTAAGACAATAATCTACACTCTGAATCCCACCGCCTATTATCCTCTAGCCACCCTCATCGGTGACTTCCAAGGAGGAGAAAGAGGCAAGATTCAACTGGGTGCAGCCTGGTGGTTTATGGACCATCGTGACGGCATAAAAGAGCAGATGAGAGTGCTGGCTTCAACAGGCGGACTTGGTCTTTTCAACGGTATGCTCACAGACAGCAGAAGCTTCACCTCATACGCTCGACACGACTATTTCCGCAGGATATTCTGCTCACTTGTTGGTGAGTGGGTTGAAAGCGGTGAATATCCCGACGACAAGGAAACCCTTGAAAATCTTGTGAAAAACGTTTGCATTGACAATGCAAAAATATATTTTGGAGTTTGATATGAAACTGACTTTTAGATGGTATGGTCTTGGTGACAGAATCCCCCTTGACTACATAAGACAAATCCCCAATATGTACAGTGTTGTGACAGCAGTCTATGACGTGCCCGTAGGCGAAGTGTGGCCCAGAGAAAGCATTGCAACTCTTGTGAGAGAAGCAGAGGCTCATGGACTTAAAACAGAAGTCATCGAGTCCGTCCCCGTCCACGAAGACATCAAACTTGGCCTCCCCACAAGAGACAAGTATATCGCCAACTACTGCGAGAATATTCGTCGTCTTGGTGAAGTGGGTGTCAAGTGCATTTGCTACAACTTCATGCCCGTCTTTGACTGGACAAGAACACAACTGGACAAGTTGGCAGAAGACGGCTCAACAAGCCTTGTATACTACGGCGAACAACTTGACGGCAAGGACCCTTTGGTTGATGATATGAACTTGCCCGGTTGGGACGCAAGTTATCAAAAAGAGGACTTAAAACGTCTGTTTGAGCAATATAAAGCCGTGGATAGTGAAAAGTTATGGGAAAACCTTGGCTACTTCCTTGAACGCATAATCCCCGTTGCAGAGGAGTGTGGCATCAACATGGCAATCCACCCCGATGATCCACCGTGGGATATCTTTGGCCTGCCTCGTATCATCACCAACGAGAAGAATATTGACAGATTCCTCTCCCTTGTTGACAGTCCCAATAACGGTCTCACTTTCTGCACGGGCTCACTGGGTGCAGATAAAAACAACGACCTTGTTGCAATGGTCGACAAGTACGCAAAGATGGGCAGAATCCACTTTATGCACGTGAGAAATATCCGTGTCTTCGACAATGGATTTGAGGAGTGTGCTCACGACCAATCCGCAGGCACGCTTGACATCCTCGGCATTATGAAAGCCCTCTATGACAACAACTTTGACGGCTATCTCCGCCCCGATCACGGCAGAATGATTTGGGGGGAAGAAGGCAAGCCCGGATACGGTCTTTACGATAGAGCACTGGGCGCAAGTTATATCAACGGCGTATGGGAAACCCTCAACAGATTCAACAAGTAGTCAAAATAAATCTAAACAAAACCCTAAAAGGAAAAGGATAATTATGAAAACACCTATCAGCATCAATTTGAACAATAAAGTTGTTGTCATCACAGGAGCAGGCGGAGTCATCTGCGGATGCCTTGCAAAGGCCCTTGCATCAAACGGCGCAAAGGTTGCACTCCTTGACCTCAATCTTGAAGCAGCAGAGGCTGTGGCAAATGAAATAGTCGCAGAAGGCGGTGTGGCAAAGGCATACAAGACAAACGTCCTTGACAAGGAAAATCTTGAAGCCGTCCGTGAAGAAATTGAAAAGGGTTTGGGCGTCACCGACATCCTCATCAACGGCGCAGGCGGAAATAACCCTCGTGCCACTACGGACAATGAATACTGCACCTTTGAAAAGCAAGTGGACAAGGACTTTTTTGACCTTGACGCAGGCGGGGTGAGATTTGTCTTTGAACTGAACTTCATCGGCAGTTTCCTCCCCACCCAAGTTTTCTGCAAAGGTATGGTTGGAAGAAAGGGCTGTTCCGTCCTGAACATTTCATCAATGAACGCCTTTACACCCCTCACCAAAATCCCTGCATACAGCGCGGCAAAGGCAGGCATCAGCAACTTTACAGAGTGGCTTGCAGTGCACTTTGCAAAGGTGGGCATCCGTGTCAACGCAATTGCACCGGGATTTTTTGTGACCAATCAAAACAGAGCATTGCTCTTTGACGCAGAGGGCAACGCAACTCCCAGAACAAAGAAAATCCTGAACGCAACCCCTATGGAAAGATTTGGCGAAGTTGAGGAACTTGTGGGCGCAACCCTCTTCCTTTTGAGTGAAGAAGCAGCAGGTTTCATCACCGGTGTAGTCCTTCCCATTGACGGCGGTTTCAGCGCATATTCGGGTGTGTAGAGGTGACTATGGACTTTTCATTTTTCAACACAAACAAAGTAGTGCCCGTTGTGGTGCTGAACAGCATTGACGAAACAATCCCCAAACTCAGCGCATTGAAGCGTGGGGGCATCAACGTGGCGGAAATCACTTTCCGTACATCTTGTGCACCCGATTGCCTTGCACTGGCAGTCAAGACTTTCCCCGATATGCTTGTGGGCGTTGGCACAATCATCAATAAAGAACAATGCGTGAAGGCCCTTGACCTTGGGGCAAAGTTTGTTGTGTCCCCCGGCTTTTCAAAGGAAGTGGCAGAAGAGTGTATCTCCCGTGACGTACCCTATATCCCCGGCGTCATCACCCCCACAGAGGTTATGATGGCAAAGGCAGTTGGTCTCAACGTCCTCAAGTTTTTCCCTGCCAGCGACTTTGGCGGAATCAAAACAATGAAAGCATTGTCAGCAGCATTTCCTGACGTCCGCTTTGTGCCTACAGGCGGTGTTGGTGAAAGCAATCTCCACGAATTCCTTGGACAAAAATTCGTACTTGGCGCAGGTGGAAGCTGGATGATGAAAGGAACTGAAAGCGACATCGAAACCGCATCAAGACGTGCGGTGGAAATCGCAAAGGAGTATATATGAGAGTAATTACGTTTGGCGAAATTATGCTGCGTTTTGCCCCTGAGGGCTACAACCGTCTTTTCCAAACCCCTGTCCTCAACGGCACTTTTGGTGGCGGCGAAGCAAACGTTGCAGTGTCCATTGCAAACTTTGGCGGAGATGCCGCATTTGTGACAAAACTCCCTGAAAACGCAATCGCAGAAGCCTGCATCAGAGAGCTTCGTGGCTTTGGCGTTGACACAAAATTCATCGCACGTGGCGGTGAAAGAATGGGTGTCTATTATATGGAGAAGGGTGCATCTTGCCGTCCTTCAAACGTCATCTACGACAGAGCACACTCATCAATTTCAACAGCAACCGACAGCGACTTTGACTGGGACAAAATCTTCACCGGAGCAGACTGGTTCCACTTCACAGGCATCACTCCCTCCCTCAGTGATGAACTTGCCAAAGTGACCTTAAACGCACTTAAAGTTGCAAAAGCAAAGGGATTAAGTGTCAGTTGTGACCTTAACTACCGCAAAAAACTTTGGTCAAGAGAAAAGGCAAAAGAGGTTATGACAAGCCTTATGCCTTACGTTGACCTGTGCATTTGCAATGAGGAAGACGCAAAGGACGTCTTCGGTATTGAAGCGGACGGCACCGATATTGAAAAGGGTGCATTGAGCCGTGATGGATACGTGGGTGTAGCCAAAAAACTCACTGACAAATTCGGATTTAAGAAAGTGGCAATCACTCTCCGCGAAAGTTTTTCAGCCAACGACAACGATTGGTCTGCAATGCTTTACGCTGACGGCGTAGCACACTTCTCAAACAAATATTCACTGCACATCGTAGATAGAGTCGGTGGTGGTGACAGCTTTGGTGCAGGGCTCATCTACGGCCTCACCAACGGCTACACCAACCAAGACGCGCTCGAGTTTGCAGTGGCAGCAAGCGCACTGAAACACACCATTGAAGGCGACTTCAATCGTGTCGGTGTCAAAGAAGTACAGTCACTCATCAAAAACGGCGGAAGCGGTAGAGTGCAAAGATAGATTATAATAAAGGAGAGAATATATGAGCAGAGTACTTATCAACACAGGATGGCGTTTCTTCAAAAACTGCAACAGCATTGAAGAAATGGACGCAATTAAAAGCATCAAAGTCAATTTGCCCCACACTTGGAACAACCTTGACGGTCAAGACGGCGGAAACGATTATTTCCGTGGCAAGTGTTTCTATAGAAAGAAAATAGCTCTCACCAAAAAGGAAAACAAGGTGTATTATCTTGAATTCCGTGGTGTCAACGCAATGAGTGAAGTGTTTGTCAACGGCGTGTCCGTTGCATATCACGAAGGCGGTTTTTCAACCTTCCGTGCCAACATCACCGACCAACTTGTTGACGGCGAAAACACAATCATCGTGTCCGCAGACAACTCCGCAAACGACAGAGTCTATCCTCAAATGGCAGACTTCACTTTCTTTGGCGGTATCTACAGAAACGTGTATATCATCGAAGCACCCGCAGTGAGATTTGACCTTGACTATCTGGGTGGAGAAGGCGTTAAAGTGACACCCATCGTCAACGAAGACGGCAGTGCAACAGTCACGGTGGAAAGCTATATCACCGGTGCAACCGACGGCGGGACAGTAAAGTGCGACATCCTCTTTGATGGCGAAGTGGTGGCAACGGCAGAAGCACCTGCGACTGCAAAAACAACCCTCACCTACACCCTTGAAAATCCCACTCTTTGGGACGGCGTTGAAAACCCTGCACTCTACACAGCAAAAGTCACTCTCACCACAGACAACGACAGCGATGAAAGAGTTGTCCGCTTTGGTGTCCGCACAATGAAGGCAGACAAAGACGGCTTCTGGCTCAACGGCAGAAAATATCCCCTCCACGGCGTATCCCGTCACCAAGACAGACAAGATATGGGTTGGGCAATCACCGAAAAGGAACACAAGGAAGACATCGACCTCATCAAGGAACTGGGCGCAAACACAATCCGTCTTGCACACTATCAACACGACCAATACTTCTATGACCTCTGCGACGAATACGGTATGGTGGTCTGGGCAGAAATCCCCTACATTTCATCACATCTTGCCAACGGCGATGAAAACGCAGTGAGCCAAATGAAGGAACTCATCACACAAAACTACAACCACGCATCAATCTTCTGTTGGGGACTGAGCAATGAAATCACCATCACCGGTGAAAGTGAAGAGATGATGGCACTCCACCACAGACTCAACGACCTTTGCCACGATATGGACAAAACTCGTCCCACAACCATGGCAAACGTGACAATGCTTGACATAAACTCTCCCATCATCGACCTCCCCGACATCATGTCATACAACCACTATTTCGGCTGGTATATGGGCGACGTCAACGGCAACGCAGAATGGCTTGACGACTTTAGAGCAGCACGCCCCGACAGAACAATCGGCATCAGCGAATACGGCTGTGAAGCAATCCTCACTTGGCATAACTCAGACCCCAAGCAAGGTGACTACAGTGAAGAATATCAAGCATATTATCACGAAAACCTCCTCCGCATTTTTGCAGAACGTCCTTACCTCTGGGCAACCCACGTTTGGAATATGTTTGACTTCGGCGTTGACGGCAGAAACGAAGGCGGTGTTGCAGGACGCAACAACAAGGGCCTCGTCACTTACGATAGAAAGATAAAGAAGGACAGCTTCTACATCTACAAAGCATACTGGACCACCGATCCTTTCGTCCACATCACCTCAAAGAGATATTACTATCGTGCAGAAAAGACCACCACAGTCAAGGTGTACAGCAACTGCGACAAGGTGACTCTCTACGTTAATGGCAAGGAATTCGCAACTCAAGAAGGCAAGTATATCTTCACCTTCAAAGTGCCTCTCAAGATTCTCGGTGCAACCAAGATCAAGGCAGTCAGCGGTGACGTCAGTGATGAAGCATCAATCAAGTACGTGAGAAAGCCTTATCAAGGATATATCTTGAAGACAGAAGCAAAGGTGGACAACTGGTTTGACAAAAACAATGAATTTGACTTCAAGTTCCCCGAAGGATATTTCTCAATCAAGGACAAACTTGGTAACATTATGGCAACCGAAGAAGGCGAAGCCCTCATCAATAGTCTTATGGACAGAGTGGTCAAAATGATGATGTCAGGCCCTGACAGCCAGTCAAAAGGCGAAGTGAAAATCAGCAAGGGAATGATGAAGCTTGCAAGCAGTATGACCATTGAACGTATCGCAGGCTTGGCAGGAGACAAAGTGACAGCCGAAATGCTCTTTGAAGTCAACGAAATGCTGAACAAAATCAAGAAGCCACAAAAGTAAGCAGGGAAGGGAGATATTATGAAAGAGAAGAAAATCAAAACCCCCATTGATAGACCTTTTGGCAATAGAGATAAGATTGGATACATGATGGGCGACTTCGGTTGCAACATGAGTTTCCAACTTATCAGCAGTTTTTTGATGTTGTTTGTCACCCAAGGTCTTGGACTTACAATGGGACACTGGGGGATCATCGTCATCATTTCAAAGATTTTTGACGCAATCAACGATCCCATCATCGGCGCGTTGGTTGACGCAAGAAAGCCCGGTAGACGTGGCAAATATATTCCTTGGATTTTCTGTGGCGCCTTTGCAATCGCACTTACGACGGTGCTTTTGTTCCTTGACGTCAGAGCACTCTCCTACTGGGGCAGATTTGCATACGTGCTTGTTATGTACTGTGTGTGGTCTGTTGCATACACCGCTGCAAACGTGCCTTACGGCTCGCTCAACGCAGCCCTCACCGACGATTCCGGTCACAGAGCATCACTTTCATCACTTCGCAGTATTGGCGCAGGCGTCGCAATGCTTCCTATGATGATCATCGTGCCTAGACTCATTTACGGCGATCCAGATCCGGTCACAAATATCGAGCCTCTCCTTCCTGAGGTTTTCGTGTGGGTAGCACTGGCTTGTGGGGTTGCTGCAATCGGCGGATTTATGCTCACTTGCTTCCTTACGAAAGAAAGAAAACAAGTTGAAAAACCCAAAGAAAAATTCAACTATCTTCAAACACTCAAAGGCTTTGTCACAAACCGTGCTGCACTCGGTATGTGTCTTGCATCATTCAGCCAACTTGTGTTTGTCATGTCCTACGCAACCACTTTGCCTCTCGTGTGCCAACTCTTCTTCGGTGACGCAAAGGCGTCAGGCACGGTCGGCATCGTCATGATGCTGCCTATGATGTTCGTCATCCCCTTTATGGGCAAACTTACAAGAAAGTTCGGAAAGAAAGAGATTGCAATGTGGCCCAACTTGGTGGCAATCGCCGTGCTTGTGATTATGCTGATCATTCCTTTCCCCAGAACAAGCGCAGGTATGTGGGTATACGCAGCTTGCCTCGGCGTTGCAATGTTGGCATCAGCTCCCTTGAACCTTGGCACTTGGTCAATGGTGGCAGACTGTGTTGACGAGCAAGAAGTGAGGACAGCAAAGAAAGACGGCAAAAACCTCTACGCAACCTACCTCACAAAAGAGCAATTTGGCAAGCGTGACGAAGCAAGTGTGTACGCAACTTACTCCCTTGCAAGAAAGGCAGCACAAGGAATAGGCTCTGCGCTGGTAGCAGCCCTTGCAGGCTTGGTTGGATTTGACTCAACAAACGTCCAAGCAACCACTCCTCAAACTTCACAAAACCTGTTGACTCTGTCCATTGTACTTCCTTTGGTTGGTTCAATCCTCATCTTTGTGGCATTCTTCTTTGTGTACAACCTGAACAAGAAAAAGGTCATAGAGAACACGGAATTCCTCCGCGATAAGAACGCACGTATTGCAATCCAACTTGCAAAGGGAGCACAACCAGACGACGGCACGGACAAAGCAGAAGTCATCATTTTTGGCAACGTGATAGAAGAAGTTTCAACTGAAACAGTACCTGCCCCCGCCCAAGCATAACCAAAAATCAATCAACAAAAAACGGACTGAAATCAGTCCGTTTTTTTGTTGTGCCGATGAAGATTGATTTTGATTGTTTTGACAAAACGAATGGTTTATTTTGTCGGTTTTGACATTTAAAATATTGATTAATCAAACAAGTTCTTAATTGTGGCAGTGCAGATTGAGCGCATTTTGTCATAATCCAAATAGTCGTGACGGTCAAAGATGCACTCGTGGGCAAAGCTTTGGACAATGCCTACTAACTGGCAAAGAAAAAGAACCTGAAATAATTATTATAGAAATGACTGCTGAAGAGCTTATTGGAATATGCCCATCAGTAGTTGACTATAATGAAAACTATACTGTCCAATCTTTAGAAATTAGTAAAATGATTCAAGAAGAGAAAATGCAAAACATATTAAATGGAACTGGCGACAACTTAATGCTTAAAAATAGTAAAGGCAGACAATACGATGAAGATGCGGACCATTCTTCATTTTACGGAGACGGAATAATCGCCATTAATGCGTGCACTCCATTGAGCAAAAAAATCAATAGTTTGGTTTTAGAAGATTTTGATTTAAACATAGAAAAGCCCACTAAACAGTGGGCTTTTCCATTTTATAAGACTATTCTTTAAATTCATCTTGGAGCGATTGCGAAACGTTTTCGTCCACCAAAAGAACACGCAAACACTGCGTGTTTTTTTATGCTCTTTCGGCCTCGAATCGTTGCTTTGCAACTTCGCACCTTTTCGGTGCCCCTGTGCCCGTACGGCACCGATTTTATCGCTTCCGCGGACGAGCGAAGAATAACGGGAATAACCATCAGCGCGATTGTAAGCGACCCCGATAATATGCTTGTTCCGAGCCCGCAAACGTGTACGAAAAACGCATTGCCGAAAAGTCCGTAAACAATGGACGGAATTCCCGCAAGTATTTCGATGCAGGACTTTATGATTTTCGTGATGAAATTTCCTCTTTTCGCATATTCCGAAAGAAAAATCGCTCCTCAGAGTCCCGTGGGCACGGCTATCAGAAGACTCCGAAACAAAATCATCAGCGTCGAAATTATAGACGGCAATATCGTCTGTGCGCCGCTGTAACTTCCCGTCGTCGAAAACAGTCCTTCTTTGGACAGATGCGGCAATCCCTTTATCAGGATAAAAAGCACGATAGCGCCGAGTGCGAACAAACTTATCGCCGCGCTTATATAACACGCCGCGGTTTTGATAATCACCGTTTCTTTCGGACGGGCGTGCCGTAATGCCGATATTTTTCCCGAAAGAAGTTTTGTACCGCGCGCCTTTTTTCCTGCTCTTACCTTTTTTGCGGGCTTGTCTTTTTTTTCGCCGGTGAACGCCTGTATGGTAAGATTGATTATCGCCACGAAAAGAAACAATATACAGGCCGTCCCGACCATCGCTCCGTAAGTCTTATCACCAGGCGCAAGTTCGCCTAAGCCCGTTACTATAAGCGACGTCATGGTGGAGTAACTCTGAAACAACCCCTCGGGTATGATTTTCGCGCCGCCGCATATCATAGCAACGGCCATCGTCTCTCCCGCCGCACGGCCTATTCCCAGAATGAAACTTGCGGTTATTCCCGATTTCGCCCGTAAATGCGGAAGCGCTTTTGAAAAAACTTCTTATATTCCGCGTTGACAATATAGCAATAAAAGAACATAATAAAAGAAAAAGACAGGAGAGTAAAAATGGCCGAAGAGTGCGTCGTTTGCAAAGCCCCTCTTATATATCTCGAAAAAGACGAACCGATGGAATGCGCCGTATGTCATAAGCGGGAGATGAGCAAAACCCGTTGTGTAAACGGTCATTACGTCTGCAACGATTGTCATATGAAAGGTCTGGACGCCGTGATTGCCCTGTGCCTTGACGAAAAATCGAAAAACCCCGTCGAAATACTTGAGAAATGCATGAATCTTCCCTTTTGTCATATGCACGGTCCCGAGCATCACGTTCTTGTAGGAGTCTCTCTTTTGACCGCTTATAAAAACGCGGGAGGGAAAATCGACCTTCCGTCCGCTCTGTCCGAGATGGTAAACAGAGGAAAACAGATTCCCGGCGGCGCGTGCGGTTTCTGGGGCGCGTGCGGCGCGGGCATATCGACGGGCATGTTTATTTCGGTTATATCGCAATCCACCCCTTTTACGAACTTACCGTTGAGTCTTTCAAATCTTATGACGTCGGAGGCTCTGAAAAGCATCGGAACCGTCGGGGGTCCGCGTTGTTGCAAGAGGAATTCCTATCTTGCGATAATCGCCGCGACGCGCTTCGTAAAAGAACATACCGGCATTGAAACGGAACTGCCCGAAATCGTATGCACCCGCTCCGCAAAAAACAATCGCTGCATAGGAAACCGCTGTCCTTTCTTCAAATCGCGCCTTAATAATCCGTAATCCGCATTCATTAAAATCGTATTTATTATTATTTTTTGTAATAAAAAAACCCCGCAACCGCGGGGTTTTGTACGTTGTTTTATCACTTTTGTGGTTCGGAAGCGGGCAATATGCAATGTTGGGGACACTTCTCGGCGCAACGACCGCAGTTCGTGCATTTCGAATAGTCGATAACGGCAAGATTGTCTACTATGGTAATAGCTCCGGCTTCGCACTGTTTTGCGCAAAGTCCGCAGGCAATACAGCCCTTGTTGCAGATTTCGCGAACTTCTTTTCCCTTCTGATGATTGCTGCATGCGACGAAATATTTTGCGCTTTCGGGAATTCTTTTTATTATCTTTTTCGGACAGGCCGCGATACATCTTCCGCATTTAATGCATTTTTTCTGCGACACTTCGGAATAGCCTTTCGAATTGACTCCGACGGCGTGGTCGTGGCAAGCGTCGACGCAACTGCCCATTCCGAGACATCCCCACGCGCATTGTTTGCGGCCTCCCGAAAGAAGTTCCATACTGCGGCAGTCCCCGTATCCTATATAGTCGTATTTATCCTTCGCCTCGTTTCCTCCCCGGCAACAAACCACCACTCTTGTGGGAACGCCCGTGTTAGTGGTGCCGAGAATGGCGGCGATTTCGTCTTTTTTCTCTTTTGACGTGGCGTTACACGACGAAAGGTCCGCTTTGCCTTCGACGAGCGCAGTCGCAAAACCGTCGCAGCCGGGATAGCCGCACGCTCCGCAATTCGCTCCCGAAAGGCAGTCTCTGACCTTATCAATGCGTTCGTCTCTTTTAACGGCAAGTTTTTTGCCGAGATATGCAAGCGCCGTCGCGAAAACTATCGCAAGCACCAGAAGTATGAGTGCGGGCAGGATTATTGCCAGCGCCTTTGAAACCGATAATGCAAAAATCATATCCGCCTCCTTAAATCATTCCGCCGAATGCGGTGAACGCCATACTCATTATGGACGCCGCAACGAGAGTAATGGGGAATCCCCTGAAACTTTCGGGAATATCGCTGTGTACGAGTTTTTCGCGTATGCCCGCCATAAGCACTATCGCAAGCGTAAAACCTACTCCGCTGAAAATTCCGTTTAAAAACGCCTGGATAAGGTTATATCCGTACGACGGGGTAACGTTTACTATCGCTACGCCCAGCACCGCGCAGTTTGTGGTGATAAGCGGCAGATATACGCCGAGAGCGTTGTACAGCCCCGGACTGAAACGTTTTATCACTATTTCGACAAGTTGGACAAGGGCCGCTATTACGAGTATGAACGCTATGGTCTGAATATATTCCACGCCCCATTTTACGAGCAACAGATTTACGGCGTAAGTAATAATCGACGCCACTCCCATAACGAAAATTACCGCTATACCCATTCCGAGCGCGCTGTCTGTTTTTTTGGAAACGCCGAGGAAGGGACATATTCCGAGGAATTGCGCAAGGATAAAGTTATTGACGAAAATAGCACCTATGATAATGTATAAATACGTCATTTATTTACCCTCCTTTATGATAATGGGTTTGAGTTCTTCGATTCTCAGTTCCTCGCGAAGAGCCTTATCGCGTTTTCTTATGGAAATCTGATTGACTGCCGCCATCATAAGTCCGTAAACGAGAAATCCGCCGGGCGCCATCGCTATTACCGACATCGAATATTCGGGAAGATTGCCGATTGCCGCGCCGAAAATCGTGCCTGCTCCGATAACTTCGCGGATTGCCCCCATAAGAGTAAGCGAAAGCATAAATCCTATGCCCATTCCCAGTCCGTCGAGAGCGCTGTCGCCTATCGTATTGCAGGACGCAAACGCCTCGGCGCGCGCAAGAATTATGCAGTTGACGACAATAAGAGGCAGATAAAGCCCCAGTATCTCGTAAACGTCGGGCAAGGCGTACTCTATCACCATATCGAGAACGGTGACGAACGTCGCTATAATAAGAACGTATGCGGGTATGCGTACTTTATCGGGAATTATGTTTCTCAGAAGAGAAATCATTACGTTGCTGCAGACGAGAACGAATGTGGTTGCAAGGCCCATATATATGCCGTTCATCGCCGCCGTGGTCAGCGCGAGCGTCGGGCAGGTACCCAGAACAAGCCTGAACGTCGGGTTATTTTTTATAATGCCGCTTGTTACTATACTCCATTTGCTGTTGGGGTTATTGCGTTTTTTCATTTTGCCCCTCCTGCTATCGCTTTGTGATATCCGACGACAAGATCGACGCTTGCCGCGACTGCGTTACTTGTTTTAGTCGCGCTCGACACCGCGTTTACCTCCGTTCCGTCGGTTTTCTGTTTGTTCGTTCTGAATCCTTCTATCGTCGTAATGTCGATATTGTAGAACTGACTTAAAAACGACTCGTTGTTTTCGACGCCGAGCGTTTCGTTTGACGACGTTTTCATAATTTTTATTATTTTATCGTTTTTAACGACGACCATAAGTTCGAGCCCCGATTTATATCCTTTTGCGGTCGTGGAATAAATGTAGACGACGTCCGTGCCGTCGGTGTTTTTGTAAACTCCCGTTACCGAGACCGTTTTGTCTTTTGCCTCAACTGAAATACCGTCAAGCGGAACTTCCTCCCACTTTCCTTCCGTCGCATACGCCTTGTTCAGGTTTTTCGCGAGTTTTTCTTCGGGAGACTGATAAGTAAGCCTGTTTATTCCGCCAAGCAGAAGTCCCGCTACCGTTGCAATCAGCGAAAGGACAATTACGCAGGCCGGCATGGGGTGTTCTCTCAGCCAGGTGACGATACGCGAAGGTTTTTTTTCTTGTTCGGCCATTATGCCTGCACCTCCTTTGATTTTTTCTCCTTAGCGGGTTTTTTCGGTCTCACGTATCCGAAAGGCCGCGGCCGCACGAATTTATCGATAAGCGGCGTAAGCACGTTCATAAACAGTATCGCAAAAGAAACTCCTTCGGGCATGCTGCTGTATTTTCTGAAAATCGCCGTTAGCAATCCGCAACCTACGGCGTATATTACCACGCCCCAGGGCGTATCGGGAGAAGTCGAATAATCGGTCGCCATAAATATCGCGCCGAGCAGAAGTCCGCCCGAAAGAATGCCCGCGCCCGCAACGGCGGCGTCTTTGTAAATCGCCGCGGTTATAACGAAATACGTAGCAATATAAATAAGAGGTATCTTAATATCTATTACTTTACGTATCGCAAGATAAATTCCGCCTATAATCAACGCAAGCGCGCACGTTTCGCCCGCAGACCCGCCTACTCTTCCGAGGAACAGGTCGAGAGCGCTTGCGCTTGTCCCTCCCGTTTTTAAAGATACGAGCGGAGTAGCGGACGTGAGCGCCGTTACCGTGTCGCCATCGAAATATTTTACGAGTTCGTGCGCGCCGAGACTTAAATCGACGGGCTTGACGAAAGTCGTCATCGCAACCGTCCAGGAAAGCATTACGAAAATACGCGCCGTTATCGCGGGATTAGCAAAATTCTTTCCCAACCCTCCGAACAGCATCTTGACGACGAGCGTTGCGAAGATGCCGCCTATTATCGGTATGTAAAACGGAACCGTCGGAGGAAGATTAAGACCAAGAAGAAGTCCCGTTACAACCGCCGACAAATCGTTTACCGTATGCGGTTTTTTGCGGATAAGATTATAAAGATATTCGCCGAATACCGCAGAAGCGACAGTTAAAAGCGTCATTAATAAACTGTAAAGTCCGAATAACAGAAATGACGCGAACGTTGCGGGTATGAGTGCGATTATCACGTCAAACATTATACTGCGAGTCGTACGCCTGCACGTAACGTGCGGAGAAGTCGACACTATATATTTATAACTGCTGTCGTTCATATCAGATTTTCTTCTCCTTTATTGTTTTTTTGCCAAGGCGTATCGCCTGCGTCAGAGGTCGTCTTGCGGGGCAGTTATATGCGCAACAACCGCATTCGATACAATTGAGAACGCCGCGTTTCTTCGCCTCTTCCCAGTCGCCCGAAAGTACGGCGGCTTCGATTTTCATCGGCATAAGATGCATGGGACATACTTTGGCGCAGCCCGCGCAGTTTATGCACTGCGTCTGCGGTTTTCTGTCGATATCTTTTTCGGTGAGGAACAACAGACTCGAGCTGCCCTTCGACGTGCAGACACGCATCGAAGGTTGCGCGAAGCCCATCATCGGACCGCCCGATATGATTTTCACGTGTTTTTCGACCAGCGATTCGTCGGCGTCGAGTACGTCGTGTATATATTGATAGGAAATGCCGTTCCTGACCCAGAAGTTTCCCTTCTTTGCAATTCCGCTGCCGGATACCGTCATCGCCCTTTTATAGCAAGGCTCGCCGTATTTTACGGCGCGGCAGGTCGAATAGGCCGTATGCACGTTGGAAACAACAACCCCTACGTCGGCGGGAAGTCCGCCGCAAGGTACGACCCTTCTCGTAACGGCGTATATCAGCTGTTTTTCGGCTCCCTGCGGATATTTTACCTTACAGGGCGCAACCTTTATTTCGGGCGGACACTCGGCAATCAGTTTTCTGATTGCTTCGGGCTTGTTTTTTTCGACGCCTATATACGCGTTTTCGGCGCCGAGCGCCTTTTTCAGAAGCAGAACGCCGTCTATGAAATCCTGCGTTTTTTCAATAAGAAGTCTGTAATCGCAGGTAATATACGGCTCGCATTCGGCGGCGTTTATTATCAGCGTGTCGACGTGTTTTTTCGGCGTAAGTTTTACGTGAGTCGGAAAAGTAGCTCCTCCCATTCCTACAATACCGGCTTCCTGTATTCTGTGAACTATTTCTTCGGGCGACGGATTTTCAAGCGCGGGAAGTAATTCCCGTTCGTATTTCTCGTCGTTGGCTATGACCACGTGATTGCACGTCCCTCCGGGTGCGGTAGGCAAAGTCATAAAACCCGTAACCGTGCCCGATACCGATGAATAGACGTTCGCCGAAACAAAACCGCTTGCCTTTCCTATCAGAGTACCCTCTTTAACGTAGTCGCCCACGTTTACTACGGGCTCTGCCGGCGCGCCGATATGTTGCGATAAAGGTATACATACGGAGACCGGAGTAGGAAATTCTTCAAGCGGTTTATCTTCGGTAATTTTTTTACCGTCGGGATGAACCCCGCGTTTGAAAGTGAATATCAAAAGCAACTCCTCCTATTTAGTAATTCTATGATAACACCTCGTTTGTATGTTGTAAAACTTTTTGGGAAATGTGGTTAAAAGTTAATTTTTTAACATTATTTTGCCGATTTCCGCGTAAAAATACTGTAAAAAAAGTACGCGGCGCCAAGTAAAATCAGAAATCCTCCGAAGGCTTTTTTCAGAATCGCGGCGGATACGACGGTCGCGATGAAACTGCCCGCAACGGCAAAAACAAGCGCGGGGACGATAACGTAAAAAATGCGTTTTTTTACAACGTACCCGTTTCTGATATGCACGATAAGCGCAAGCGCGCTCATCGGAATAAAAGCAACGAGATTTATAAACTGCGCAGTCTGCTGCGGTACGGAAAGACCTATCGTAAGCAACGGTATCAGAAGCGTTCCGCCGCCCATTCCCATTCCGCCGAGCAAACCCCCGATTATTCCGAAAATAATATATAAAATAACCATTTTTATGCTTTAACCGCCGTTTTTGTTATAATACCATTTTTATTCCCGCAAAAATCATTATGCCGTAGAATATAAAAGAAAGCACTTTGTTCGACAATTTGTTAAGAAGCGCCGCACCCAGAATTCCCCCCGCTACGACGCCGGACGCAGTGGCGGGAAACGCGTCTCCGAGAGGCACTCCCCTCAGCGCGTAAACGACGGCGCAAACCGCCGTTACCGGAAATATGACGGCTATCGCGCTTGCGTGCGCCTGTTTTTCCTGCATCTTCATAATCGCGCCGAGAGCCGGCACGACGAGCATTCCTCCGCCCCCTCCGAAAAAGCCCGACAGGATTCCCGTTACCGCCCCCGAAAGAATAAGAAGAACAATCCTCAAAACCTCGCGCGATTTTTTTATCTCAACGTATTTCCGCATACGAATATTATCGGAAAACAAGAAAAAATAATTCACGGGAAACGAAAGTAATAAACTTATCGTCGATTTCGATTGCCAAAAAAGGTAATATGGATTATAATGCTAACTGTATATTTTTAGTTCACGCGGCACGCCCGCGCGTAATACAGGAGTCGAAATGAACAAACTCAAGCTTAAAAAACTACTCACTTTTCTTATTTGTCTGACGCTTATCGCATCGGTGCTTATGCTCGCCGCCTGCAATAAGAACGACGACAATAACGGCAGTTCGGACGACGAGACGAAAGCATCGCCCAGTTTTTCAAACGGCAATTTTGCTTCCTATACCGTTCCTTCTACCGATAACGGCTACCCGTATGCTCCCGGAAATTTCAGCGGTTCTCCGACGTCGGACCCCGCGGGTCTTCCCTCTCTCGACACGATAACCCGCGGCGTTATCAAACTTACCGACTTCGACAAATTCGGTACGTGGTGCACCTTCCCGGCCTTTTCGGCAAACCGTCTCGATAACGGCGAGGACGACGATTACGACAAAGACGACGCCGTTCTCATGATAAACAATTCCGAGCCTTCTTACTATATGTACAGGTCGGACAGTTTCACCGTATCCGCAAACAGCAGATATCTTTTGCAGGTCGACGTACGCACTGCGGAAATCGGCGGCGGCGCAAAACGCGGCGCGACGGTGAAAATCAGCAAGAATTATTCAAGCGGCTACGGCATAGTTCCTACCGAGGGATACGCCTCTTTCGATTCGATTAACGCCGACGAATGGACGACTTATTCCTTTGTTATCGTAACAAGATACAATTCCTCGTCCTCTCTCGAACTTCAACTTATGTTGGGCAACGACGCCGCAACCGAGAAATACCTTACCAGCGGTTTTGCTTTCTTCGATAATATCCGCTTTGAAAAAATAGTCGAAAACGCCGAAGACGAAAACGACAACACCGTTATACCCGAAACAAACGTTCAGACGGTTGACCTATCTGTTCCCAACGCGAACTTCGATTACTATACCTCGAGCGACTATCCCTTCCTTTACAGCAAAAACGTTACCGACAGCTACAGCAATTGCGGCGTGATTAACGTAAACGCCGAAAAAAACGAGTCGGGCAACTATAAATTCGGTTCTTACGAAATCGACGCGTCGGCAATCGACGAGGCGCACGGTAACGCCTACGTCCTTTACAACACGCAGGAATCGAAAATCAGTTTCTACACAAACAACACGCTTTACTTCGTCCGCGGAGGCAAGTACAAGATTTCCGTCGACGTCAATACGAAATTCGTCGAAAGCGGAAAAGCCTTTATCTCTCTCGGCGCGGTTAAAGACGTCGCGGACGCAAAGGTTATCGCCGAGATAGGCAAAAACGACGAAGGATGGGCAACTTATACGTTCTACGTATGCGCAAACGAAAACCTCCCTTCCGAACTTTACTTCCAGTTCGGTCTCGGCAAAGACTCCGACAACAAGGCGAAGGGCTATGCGCTTTTCGACAATCTCAGGGTAACCGAGGCTACCGAAGAGGAAATCGCCGGACTTCCTTCCGACAGTCCCGTCTTCTACGACCAGCGCCTTAAAGCATCCGACAACGCGTTCACTGCCGAGTGGAACAAAGGTTTCGACGGCGACACCATCGGCGAGGTCAAAGCTCAGATTACCGCCGAAAACTTTTCGGACGGCGATTCTCTGCCCTATAAATCCGAAATATTTACCGGAAACAAAAAATACTCGTCTTCGGTAAGCACCCTTTATAAAATCAGAAGCGACGCGCTTACTCTCGACCCGTATTCCTACTATCGCTTCAGCATGTGGATAAAAACCGAAGACGTCCCCGAAAAATCGGGCGTAACGCTTACCGTTTACGATGGCGACCTTTCCCTTAATAAAGACGCGAAGGCCGTTGCGACTTATTCCTCGATTATTACCGCGAAAGACCTTGCCGACAGTTCTTCGAGCCTTAACGGATATCGCGAACTCGTTTGCTATTTCCACACTTCAGACGAAGCGCAGGCGGTCACATTCGAACTTTCGTTCGGCTCGGGCAACCGTTTCACGAGCAACACCCTCTTTTCGGGTACGGCATATATAGCCAACACCTCGCTCGTAAAAACCGAATACTCCAAATTCAACTCGGCGTCCTCTTCGGGCACGTACGAAAAGAAATACGACTGGTATTCTTCGGTAAGCGGCAGCTTCAAAAACGGACAGTTCGATTCCTATAACTATACCGAAACCAAATACTTCGACGAAGGCGGCAGAAAAGACGGCGATTCGTTTATCGACTTCGGCGTTCCCTCAAACTGGAAACTCAAAGGCGAAACTTCGCACGCAACCGCGGGTATCGTAGATATCAACCGCACGGCTCTTCTCTCCAACCTCGGTATAAACAAGAGCGACGTCGGCATTTACGACAGCGTTTCCGACCCTCTGAAATACGGCAATTACGCGGGCGGCAGCTCGGTGCTTCTCGTTAAATCCGCGGATATTGCGGGTCTTGCAACCGAACAGGTTCGCGTGGGATACGTTTCAGACAGTTTCTCGTTAAGCGCCAATAAATACTATCGCATAAGCGTGCTTGTTAAAGTAAAATCGGGCGAGGCGAGCGTCTATCTCATGACGGACAACAACCTTTCCGAAACAAACGCGTCGACAAAGTACGAAAACATTAAGCCCGAACATACCGAAACGGCAACCGAAACAAACGGCTGGAAACGCTATACGTTCCTTGTAAAAACGGGATTCTCTTCCATCAACGCCACGCTCGGTCTGTACCTCGGCGGAGAGGAAAAGAACTTTGAACTTACCACCGAAAACACCGTCGAAGCCGCGGAAGGCAAGTACGTTTATATCGACGAGAAGTTTGTTCTTTTCGATTCTTCGAAGTCCGAACATACCGCCGAAGGAGTTAAACGTTTCGATTATTCGGGCACCGCAAAAGGCGGCGCGGTAATGTTCGATTACGTCACAATGACCGAGATCGAAGAGGACGATTATGTCAGCCTTTCCGCAAGCGCAAAAGCCGTTGCGGCGGCCGAGCACGAACCCGGTTCCGATTACGAAGTCGTGAAGCCCGTTGAAATGAACGTCGACGGATTCGGCCTTTCCGCATCGCACGACGTCAGCAACGAAGACGTATATTCTCCCACCGGATGGACCAGAACAAAGGTCTACAACGACGACAGCGAAGGTCTTTCGAGCGGCGTAATTATCGGAAGCGGAGACTACAAGGCTCTTTCGGGCGAGAGTTGTCTCATTATCCCTCACCTGAATTCCGCCGGGGCGACCTATTATACCAGTTCGTCAAAAACCCTTACTAAAGACGGATATTATAAAATTTCGGTATTTGCCAAAAATGCGGCGACTCAGGGTAACGGATATATCAAAATTACCGCAACCAACTATACCGACGAAAGCAAATACGTAACCGGCGAGCAGACTCAGAAACTTCTTCCCGCAGACGGCGACTGGCACGAATACGTGTTCTTTATCAAAGCACCCTCCTCTACCGCCGACACCTACAAGGACAATGCAAAAGATTTGTCTCTTAAAATAGTTTTGGGATTCGGCGAAGAAGGCGCGGAAAACTATGCTCAGGGTTATGCGCTGTTCGATAACGTGCTTGTCGAGAAATTCGATGCCACCGCAGAAAACTTCGACCAGAAAGTTGCGGATTTCGTTGCGGCCAACGCCGACGTTTCCGTAAGCAAAGTCGCTTACGACGCCATCGATAAAGAAGAGGAATCCACCCCCGATACCGAGCCCGACGAAGAAGACAATTCCGGCGATTCCAAAAATTATAACTGGCTTATCTTCACATCGGTTGCATTCGGCGCCATTATCGTAATAGCGGTTATCGTCTACTTCCTGAAAAAGTATCTGCCCAAACGCAAAGCAAACTCCGACAAGAAGAAGACCACAAAGAAAGAGGATAAATATAAAGACCTCAACGACTGATAACGTCGTATCGAAAACCTCGGCTTCATGCCGAGGTTTTTTTGTGCGGTTTCCCGCCCGTCGAATCGCATACGGCGGATATGTTCTTATTGACGCCCGTTATTATATTTCGCCGTTTCGTCCGAAACCGCGTTCTCTCGTTGTCTCATTTCTCAAAATTTATGTCGGTTAACACGATATCACCGTCTTACAACGGCATTTCGCTTCCGTGCGCTTTCGGGTTATCAAAACCCGAGGCGCCGAAAAAGTTATCTTTCCGAACGTTTCGTACCCGTGTTTCGGCGGGCAGTAATCCCGCACAGGGGATTTCTATTATCCTTATATAAAATATCAAAACAGATTTAATAAGCCTGTGTCGGCCCGTTTCGGGCGCGGTTAACCATATCTTATAATCCTTGCGAAAATTGTTTCATTCTTATAAGAGCGAATTTGCGGAGGCGAAAACCTATGCGTCGCCGGGTGCAATCCTTTTTCGGACGTTACGCCGTCTGTAAGACCGTAGACTTTAATTGTAAAAAGCGCCGTATATCGATAACGGAAATATAACACTCATTTCCCTCTGTCCGCATAATAAAACGCCCCTCCGAAGAGGGGCGCCGATAAGAACGTTTTTACGCTTTTACCGCGGGGTCGTTATCGAATACGTTCAATTGCTGATTGTAGGTGAAGCTGCCGTTGAACCATTGATAGTAGAACATCGTTGCGGCCATTGTGTTATAGCCGTCCTGATAATGGTCCCAGCTGTCGCCGGAGTCGGCAAGGAACAGAACGTCGTCGTACGGGAAATCGGGCGTGCCCATGTCGTCGTATCCGAAAATTACTTCCCAGTGTCCGCTGTGCGGCCTCCACGAAACGGGCATAGGCGTGCCTTTGGACAGGTTGCCTTTCACCCACGTCGCGAACATGTCGTACGTATAGAAACGCACGGACGTTTCGTCGTCGACGTATTTTGCCGACGAATTTGAAGTGTAATCGGACGACGGGAATCCCAGTCCGTCGGTGACGAGTTTTTTAAGACCCGAACCGCCTACTCCCGAATTGTAAATGACCTTATTGTTGAGCGCCTCGTATTTCTGAACGAGGAATTCTTCGTTCCAGACGCTTATGTCTTTTCCGTAATAGGCAAGCACCGTCATCGTCGAGCAGATTCCGCAGGACGACGCCATTGTCTGCTGATATCCCCTGTAATTCGTAAGAATCAGTCTTGTGTCCGTACTTTCCATATTGTAGTAATCCACAAAGGAATGATATCTGCTTGTGGGAATGTCGTACTGGCCGTTCAAAGGAGTGCCCGTGCCGTATTTTGCCGCGTTGCTCGTTCCGCCGTAACTGCCGTCGGGATTGCAGATGAGGTAATTGTCGGGACGCGTCTGAACGGCGACTTTTTCTTCCTCTACGCGGTCGTAACGAATTGCGTTGACTTTGGGCGCGACGAGAAGATAATCGAATTTGTTCGTGCTTTTGCCGTTGTTATGAGCGTCGAACCACCAGCGATAGAAACGTCCCGATGCCTGTATGGAGTAACCGTCCTGATAATGGTCTGCGCAGTCGTTGGGGTTAGCCATAATAAGAACGGGGTTTCTCGCCCATTCCGAACCCATCGTATCTATACCGATGATAATTCTCCAGCCGTTGTCGATTCCGTCTTCGAATCTTACCATTACGAAAAATCCGTTGTCGAGTTTTTCCTTAATCCATTCGTTGAACGACTCAATCCATTCGATTTGCTTCGAGCCCATTTCGACGTATGCGGTATTGCGCGCCACGTATCCGTAATGGGTAAACAGATTTTTGAGTCCGTCGGACGTCGTGCCGTTGCCGTAGACCGTCGTGCCGTTAAGTTCCTCGTATTTTTCGACGAGATTCTTTTCGGTATACTGGGTTTTTACGTCAAGTCCGTCGTGATTCATTATCATAAGCGCGCACGCGAGACCGCTGCTGTCTTTCATTGTCTGCTGATAAGGCATAAAGTTGGGAACGAGCGTGCGTTCGTCGGTGGACGACATATTATAAAAATCGTTTATGCGCCAGTACCCCGCGTCGGGCGCGTCGTACTGCCCGTCAAGCGGCGCGCCCGCCCCGTAAAGCGCCTCGTCAAGCGAACCGCCGAAATGGCCGTCGCTGTCGGTTATGAGATGTTTTTCGGGCAAAACGTCGCTCCTGTCGCATATGCATTTCTGCGAGCAGACGTCGTCCGTGCAGTTCGACATGCATTTCCCGCACGTCGGACATACGTGTCCACATTTATGTTGCGTTTTTCCTGCCGAACAGCCTGCAAGCAGAACTATCGCAAGAATAACGCATATTGTCGTTGCGAATTTTTTCATAACTTTCTCCTATTATAAATTACGCGGCGGGAGCCTGTACGTATTCCCCTCCGAGAAGTACGAACTGATGATAAAATTTTCCCTGTCCGCCTAAGTAAACGAGATATACGTCATCAGTCATCACGACGGGATTGTCGTATCCTCTTTCGGCAATATTTACGCCTTCGCCCGCGAGTATTTCCGCATAGGTTTTGTCGCCGAGCGTCATGCTTTCGTTCATTGCGTGCAACAACGGGGTTTTTCCGTCAACCTGAATGTCGCCAATTTTTGTCGCATCTGCGTTAAACGTAATGTTAAGTCCCGCGCCGTTGCTGTTGTGAATGAATCTGACGCCCGAAAGTTTTACGACTTTATACATATTGTCGCAACGGGTTGCCGCGTCTTTAAGGAATGCGGCAAACTCTTCCTGATTTGCAATGGTAACGGCGGAATCGAGGTTGAGCGCCGCGGAATTGTTTTTGCTTAATACCACGCAGTTTCCGTCCGTGGCTTTGTATGCGGTTACTTTGCCGCATTCGGAAGTATTTTCCGTTGTTGTCGTAACATTCATCGTTACGGGAACGACGATTTCATCGCCTACGGAAAGACCGGCAAGTTTGTTCTCTTTGTCTATTCCCATATCCTTAAGACCGATGATTGCGCCCGTGGTTTTGTCTTTAACGAGAATTTCGCCGTTAGCGGGAGACGCGTTGGTTCCCGAAATAAACGCCGAAGATATCACGATACCGTTAAGGTCGTATATGGTGTCGCTCGCGGGAAGGGCTTTTGCCGCTTCAACGCCGGTCAGCGTATCGGGAACGGAAAGGGTGATTTCACTTTCGGTTTTTACCGACCAGAACGTAACGATGACTTTTTTCTTGTTCCATTCGGCCGTATCTTCAAAACTTATCATATCTTCGGTTACGTCGATTTCTTCGTTTCCGGACGCATAGGTTACCGTTGCTTTAAGTTCGGCAAACGCCGCTTTAGCATCTCTTTCCCAGAAACTGCATACGAACGTTTTGTTATCGGGTTCGCTGTTCAACGAAATCGCGGTGGGAACTTTATCAACGCTGACTTCAAACTGGAATTCAACGTCCGCTGCCCTTCCTCTTACCGTGTATTTGCCCTGCGCGTTCATATCGGGAAGAGTGGTTGCATCGAGCATTTCTGCGTCGAGAGTCATCGTGAAGGTAATGTCGTTGCCGTATGCGTCCGTGCCGTATTTTACAACGACTTTCGCGCCTTCGAGGATGAATTCGTCTCCTACTATGTACTCGGTTACCGCATTCTCTACGGTTGCGCCGACCGCAGTAAGACCGTCTTCGGTGCCGAGAATTACGAACTGATGATAATATGCGTTGCCGCCTACGAACAAAGCGTAAACTGTTTTGGCGGACGCTCCGGGAGTTGCCCACGTTGCAGGCGCCCATTCGGCGTCGCCGGCAAGCAGTTCGCCTACTCTGTCGCCCGTGGTATAGGCCTGGTTATAATCCGCGAAAACGGGAGAGGTGTTCTTGCCGTCGATTTTCTGGTCGGCATAATCGGTAACGCCTTCAAACATAAATCTGTAGAATATCGACGTACCGTTCACGTATCTGATATGATAAGTGGGTGCGTTGAGTTTTACGAGTTTGTACGCGTTATCGGCACGGTTTTCGGCGCTGAGGAAATTGCGCAGTTCGTTCTGAGTGCTTATTACCGTTGCGGCGGTTTTGTCGAAATCCACGCTTGCGTTTTTCTCGACTACGCCCGTCTCGTACAATGCTCCTCCGACGTATTTCGCAAGAATTTTGTTATCGTCCGATTTAACCTGCGCTTTGTCGGTTTCCGCACCTTCGGCGGGCAGAATTTTCGTAAGCTGAACGGGAATACGGACTTTGTCGCCTATGTCGAACAAAGGCACGTATGTATTCTCTGCCATTTTGCCCGTGGATTCGAGGTCAACGACGCCGATATAATTATCGGTTGCGGTATCTTTGATTACGTATTCGATGTCACGTATGGTGTTGCAGATGGCAACGACGATACCCTCGACGTTATAAGTCGTTTCGTCGTCGGCGGGTTTGGTTTTGAGTTCGGTAACCGAAATCGCGTTATCGTCGTTTATATTCAGCGTAACGGTTTTGTCGAATTGCGACGTTCCCGCAAGCACTTTCAATACGAGCGTGATTTTGTTTCCGTCGATGCTGTACGATACAAGGTCGTCGGGAGACGCCTGAGTCCAATCCGAATCCTTCACGCCGTCCGACCATACTTTCTTATAGCGGATAACTTCGGAAACGTCCATAGTGCGCGAATACGTCGCGCTTTCGTCGACTTCTATCGACGCGACTACCGCCTGCGACACGGTAATATTAACCTCGGCCGTAAATCCGTTGTAACTTACAACCGCTTTCTTGTCGGCGATTTTCAACCGTGTGGTTTTGTCGACCGTGTAATCGGTGACGACTTTCGTCGCGCCGTCTTTGTACGTTGCCGTTACGACCATTCCCGTATCGTCGAAGGTTTCGCCGGCTACGTAATCAGTCTTATCGGGCATTTTGGTAATCTCGATACCCGTAAGCTCGCTTTCGCCCTGCTTTGCGCAAGCCGTAAGCGACAACGCAGTGAGAACGGTCATGATAACCGCAATCATAATAACTGCTGTCTTCTTCATCTGTAATTTTCTCCTTTATTATATTTTCGGTTTTCGCGTTATCGGAATATATCCCTGTGCGCGCGGGCGATATATACCGATATCACAAGTTAAGTATGTATAACCTATAATCGCAAAAGCAAGTTTTTTTTCACAAGTTTTACATTCTTTACAAAACTCGGTAATTTCGTTAACGACGCGCCGTTATTTGTGTGGTTTTACGCCGGTTCTTGTGTGAACGCTTGACTTTCGGATTAAAAGATATATAATGGAAACAAAAAAAAGGATTTTCGTTTCCTATGAATAACGACGTGAGGACTCTTATAATTAAAGAATCGGCAAAGAGTTTAAAAACCGAAGGCCTGAAATTTTCGGTGGATACGTTGTCGGCAAAACTGAAGATTTCAAAAAAAACCGTATATAAATATTTTCCGACCAAACAGGAACTTGCAATCGCCGTTTACGATTATTTTTATAACGACGTTAACAACCGAATTTCAGGTTTTATATCGGAAAATATAAAAGATAAAGTGCTTTTTTTGCTGAATATTTATTTTGAGTCATCGCTTATGACGCACGATGAAATTTTCAATAAATACGCTCTTAACGACTCTGTCCGTTCTTATGCCGAAGGCAACCATATCAAAGTGTGGGAAAGGGTCTGCTCCGTCGCAGGCTTGTCCGACGAAACGGCAGAGTCTGCCAAAATAATCGTCGACGGCGCATTTAAAGAGTTGCGGAACAATGCGCAAGCGTCGGAAAAAGTCATAGGATTTCTGGTCGATTGCCTATGTTGATTCAGATTTTGTGCGTATTTGCCGCGATATGCGCGGCGTACGTTATCGGAAAAGCCGTCGCGCGGTTAAGACTGCCGTCCATTCTCGGATGGCTTCTTGCCGGAATACTGTTCGGGCCTTATCTTGCAAACGTAATTACGCAGGATACCGTAAACGCATTATGGTATAACGTTTTTATAAAGTTTTTCGAATGTTTTGCCGGCGTGATGATAGGCAAAGAAATAATCGTGAAAAAACTGGCAAGTTCGGGAAAGCGGATTGTCGGTATTACTTTTATTCAGTCTCTCGGAACGTTTGCTGTTGTTTCACTGGTCTTTGCGATTGCCTTTTTAATTATGGATATTCCGTTTTACCTTGCGTTCGTGTTCGGAGGCATCGCGCTTGCCACCGCCCCCGCACCCGCCTTGTCAATAGTCAACGAGTACAAAACGAAAGGACCCGTAACGGATACTCTTCTTCCTCTTGCCGCAATCGACGACGTTATAGGCGTCGTAGTATTTTTTACCGTTATCTCTGTTATCGGCGCGGTAAAGGGAACGGGCGCGTCTTCGCCCGTGCGTATTATAGGTATGGTGCTGATTCATTTTGCGATAGGCGGCGTTTTCGGAGCAATCGTTTCTCTTATAGTTCGCAGATTAAAAAAAACGTCGCGTGTTTTATCGCCACTCTTTCGGGACTTTGCGTCAGCGCGGCCACGGGAATAATAATCGATATATTCGCGTTTAAGTCGTTCAGCATAAACTATCTTCTCATCGGCATGACTTACAGCGCGATAGTCGCGGGCGTTGCGGGAGACGAGAAGCCGGAAGGAATTATGAAATACTACTCGCCGTTGCTTAATTTATCGTTTATTATCGTAATTGTAAATCTCGGACTTCCCCTCGACTACCGTCTCATCGCGGGAGCGGGACTGTTCACCGCTATTTATATACTTTCGCGTGCGGCGGGAAAAATCGGTGGCGCTTTCCTCGGCGGGAAAATTACGCACGCGGAGCCTGCCGTCACGAAATATCTCGGATTCACTCTTCTTCCCCATTCGGGCGTTTCGCTCGTTTTTACGGGTATTGCCGTATCCACGTTAAACGGCTTCGACCCGTCGCTTGCGAATATAGTATCGGGCACCATTGTTTCGGCGGCGGTAATTAACGAAATCATTGCCGTAATTACGGCCAAAATCGCCTTTAAAAAGGCAGGTGAAATACCTGTTCTCTCATCGGACGCTAATTCCGAAATAAAATAAAACGGCCCGTAAGGACCGTTTTATTTCGTGATTGAAAATATTATTCGGCGGGTGAAAACTCGTCCTTACCTACTCCGCAAAGCGGGCAAACCCAATCTTCGGGCAAATCGGCAAATTTTACGCCTTCGGCTTCCTCGTCGTACTCGTAACCGCACACGTTGCAAACGTATTTCATATTGCGCCTCCTGTTTGTTTTTCTATAACGATATGATACTATATAGCAATTCGTTTTTCAACAAAATATACCAAGATTTTTTATATGGCATAAAATAAAAAACCCTCCTGTCCGGAGGGTTTTATCGGTTATAAGTTATTCCGCCGTGTTTTCGGTTGAGTCGGTTGTCTGCGTTTCTGTCTCTGTTCCGACGGAGTTTGCCGTTTCTTCTGCCGAAACGACGACGGGATTGCCGTTTTCGTCGACAGGGACTTCCTCTTCGGGCTCCTCGTGAGGCACGACGGCGATTGACATAATCTTGCTGCCTTCCCTGAGGTTCATGACTTTTACGCCCTTCGTATCGCGGCCGATTTTTCTGATTTCGTCGGCGGATACGCGGATAATTATTCCGTTGTCGGCGATTATCATCACGTCGTTATCGGCGTTTATCATTTTAAGGCAGACCAGCTTGCCCGTTTCCTCTGTGAACACGCCCGCTTTTACGCCCATACCGGCGCGTCCCTGTACGCGATAATCCTCGGGCGACGAGCGTTTTCCGAAACCGTTTTCGGAAATCGTAAGCACTTCTTTATCCTCTTCGACAATCGCCATATCCACGGCGTAATCGCCTGGCTTCAGCTTCATACTGCGTACGCCCTGGCAGTCTCTGCCCATTACGCGGACGTCTTCTTCGCGGAAACGTATGCACTTGCCTTCGTGCGACGCGATTATCAATTCTTCGGTGCCTTTCGTAATCATCGCGGATATCAGTTCGTCGCCTTCAACCAGCTTAATCGCCTTTTTACCGGTCTTTCTGATACTGTCAAACTCCGATAATGCTGTTTTCTTGATTAAACCCTGTTTGGTTGCGAGCATCAGATAGCCCTCTCCTCTTTCGGGCACGGGAAGCAAAGTAGTAACCTTTTCGCCGGGGTCGAGTTGCAGAATATTGATGACTGCGCGCCCGCGCGAATTTCTTGACGCCTCGGGAATTTCGTATCCTTTTATGACGTAAACTTTTCCGAAGTTGGTAAAGAACATAAGGTCGTCGTGCGTCGACGTCGTAAAGATGTTTTCGACAAAGTCCTCGTCTTTCGTCTTGTGCGCCGTGATGCCTATTCCTCCGCGGTGCTGACTCTTATATTCCGCTACGGGCTGACGTTTGACGTATCCGCCGTGCGTCATCGAAACGACGATATCCTCTTTTTCGATAAGGTCGGCGATGTTGATTTCGGAATAGTCGTACGACACCTCGCTGCGGCGCGGAGTATTGTAGGTGTTCTTGACTTCGAGAAGTTCTTTTTTGACGATATCGTTTACTTTGTTGATATCGGCGAGAATTTCCTTGTAGTTTGCGATTTCGACTTCTTTCTCGGCAAGTTCCTCGTTGATTTTTTCCACTTCGAGAGAGGTAAGTCTTCTCAGACGCATTTCGAGGATAGCCGCCGCCTGTTTGTCGCTTAACTGGAAAGTATCGATAAGGGCTTTCGTCGCGGCGTCGTTGTCGGCGCTTTCCTTGATTACTTTAATAACCTCGTCGATATTTGCAAGCGCGATTGCGAGACCTTTTAAGATATGTTCTCTTTCCTCCGCCTTTTCGAGGTCGAAACGGGTACGGCGGGTAATAACGTCTTCCTGATGTTTAATATAGTAAGTGAGTATTTCTTTAAGGTTGAGTATGCGCGGTTTGCTGTCGGCGAGAACAAGCATTATCATGCTGAAACTCGTCTGCATCTGCGTCTGTTTGAACAGCGTGTTAAGAACGACCTGCGCGTTCGCGTCCTTCTTAATGTCGATGACTACGCGCAGACCGTGACGGTCGGACTCGTCCTTTATGTCGGAAATTCCCTCGATGCGTTTGTCCTTTACCTGGTCGGCGATGTTTTCGATAAGGCGCGCCTTATTAACCTGATAAGGAAGTTCGGTAACGACTATGCGACTGCGGCCGTTAGGCATCTCCTCGATATCGGTACGGGCGCGGATTATGCAGCCTCCTCGGCCTGTTTTGTAGGCTTGTCTTATGGACGCGCGTCCGAGAACAATCCCGGCAGACGGGAAATCGGGCGCAGGAACGTATTTCATAAGGTCCTCGATTTCCATATCGGGATTGTCCATCAGAGCGACGGTAGCGTCGATTACCTCGCCGAGATTGTGAGGAGGAATTGAAGTCGCCATACCTACCGCGATACCGTCCGAACCGTTTACGAGCAGGTTGGGATAGCGAGAAGGCAATACGACGGGCTGCTCGCGCGTGTCGTCGAAGTTGGGACAGAAGTCCACCACCCTCTTGTCGAGGTCTCTTATCATTTCGTTGGCGATTTTAGAAAGTCTCGCCTCGGTATAACGGTAAGCAGCGGCAGGGTCTCCGTCGACCGAGCCGAAGTTGCCGTGTCCGTCGATTAACGGACATCTTATAGAAAAGTCCTGCGCGAGGCGTACGAGCGCGTCGTAAACCGAACTGTCGCCGTGAGGATGGTATTTGCCCAGCACGTCGCCGACGATAAGCGCGCATTTTCTGAACGGTTTATCCGAAGTAAGATTGAGTTCGCTCATACTGTACAGAATGCGGCGGTGAACGGGTTTCAGACCGTCGCGGACGTCGGGAATGGCACGCGACACGTTGACCGCCATTGCATAGGCGATAAAGGATTTTTTCATTTCGGAATCCAAATCGACGGGAACGATTTTGGACATCCCGAGATGCTCTACGAAATCTTTGTCTTTTTGCGAATCGTTGTTTTTAATAATCATTTTGACGTCCTCCTTCGTTAAATGTCGAGTTCTTTCACGAGAGTTGCGTTATCCTCGATGAACTGACGACGGAGTTCGGGCTGTTCGCCCATAAGCACGGTGAATATTTCGTCCGCGGCGATGGCGTCCTCCATTCTCACGCGCAGAAGCGTGCGGCTTTTCGGGTCCATGGTGGTTTCCCAGAGTTGCTCGGGGTCCATTTCGCCGAGACCTTTGTAGCGCTGTATTTCGTTGCCTTTACGGCCGACTTCGTCAAGATATGCGTTGAGTTCGTCGTCGGAATAGCAGTATTTCACCGTTTTGCCCTTCGTAACTTTATAAAGAGGGGGCTGGGCGATATATACGTGGCCGTTTTCGATAAGCGGGCGCATAAAGCGGAAGAAGAACGTAAGCATCAGAATTCGGATATGACTTCCGTCGACGTCGGCATCGGTCATACAGATAATGCGGTTATAACGAAGTTTGCTTTCGTCGAAATCTTCCTTTATACCCGCGCCGAAAGCGGTAATCATAGTTTTTATTTCCTCGTTTTCAAGCACTTTATGGAGTCTTGCCTTTTCGACGTTCAGGATTTTACCGCGGAGGGGAAGTATTGCCTGAAAACGTCTGTCGCGCCCCATTTTCGCGCTGCCGCCTGCCGAATCGCCCTCGACGAGATATATTTCGCAAAGAGAGGGGTCTTTGTCCGAACAGTCGGCGAGTTTGCCGGGCAGAGTGGTGCTTTCGAGCGCCGATTTGCGCCTTGCAAGGTCGCGGGCGTTGCGGGCGGCCTCTCGTGCTTTCTGCGCAAGAACGCCCTTTAAAATCAAATCTTTGGCTTCTTTGGGGTGTTCTTCGAGGTACGTGCCGAGCCCTTCGGTCATAGCCTTTGCCACGACCGCGCGCATTTCGCTGTTGCCGAGTTTGGTTTTGGTCTGTCCTTCGAACTGAGGATTCGTAAGTTTTACCGAAATAACGGCGGTGAGGCCTTCGCGGACGTCCTCGCCGGACAATTTTTCTTCGCCTTTCAGAATATTGTTGGTTTTGCCGTAATCGTTGAGGATTTTGCTTAACGCCGCCTTGAATCCGTCGAGATGCGTGCCGCCCTCTTCGGTATTTATATTGTTTGCGAATGCGAAAATCGTTTCGGAATAACTGTCGTTATACTGCATTGCGATTTCCACCTCGCCGTTTTCGTACGTCTCGTCGAAGTAAATGACCTCGGGAAATACCGTTTCTTTGGATTTATTGAGGCTTTCCACAAATTGCACGATCCCCCCTTCGTAATGGAAGGTTTCGTCGCGCGCGGGTTCCTCGCGGCAGTCGATAAGCTGAATGGTGAGACCGCGGTTGAGATACGCAAGTTCGCGCAGTCTTATTTTCATCGTGTCGTAATTGAAATCGAGAGTTTCGAAAATCTCCGAATCGGGATAAAACTGAATGGTCGTGCCGGTGCGGTCGGTAGTGCCGACTTCCTGCAAAGGCCGTTGCGCGACGCCTCTGTTGAAAACTTGCTTATAAATTTTTCCGTTCTGATAAACGGTGACTTCGAGCCACTCGGACAACGCGTTGACGCAGGATACGCCGACTCCGTGAAGTCCGCCCGAAATTTTGTATCCGCTGCCGCCGAATTTGCCGCCGGCGTGCAGTTTGGTCAGAACGACTTCGACGGCCGATTTACCTTCCTTCGGAATTATGCCCGTAGGTATGCCGCGGCCGTTATCGACGACTTTGCAGCTTCCGTCTTTCTCGATGGAAACGACGATTTTGTCGCAATATCCGGCAAGCGCCTCGTCGATACTGTTGTCGACAACCTCGGTAACGAGATGGTGCAGACCTCTTTCGTCGGTAGACCCGATATACATACCCGGTCTTTTGCGAACGGGGTCAAGTCCTTCGAGAACCTGTATGGCACCCTGGTCGTAACTTAAATTCTGATTTTCCATAATACCTCCGTTTATATGAAAATAAAACCTTTTTCTTTTATGCTTTTCATTACCGCGCGTCCCGTTTTCGAGCAAAGTTCCGCAACGGTTTTCCCCGCGGCGTCTATCAGTACGAGAGAACGGGTCTCTTCCGAATGCTGAACTATGACCCGTCCCTTCGCGGCAAGGGTTTTTATAAACTCCGACGCGGACGAATTATCAGTCCTTACGTCGATAACCGCTATAACGTCTTTTTCCCTGACGTACATTCCCACCTCGCGCGTGTGTATAAGCGCGCACGCAATATAATATTTATTTAATTATATCATATTATCAATAATAATACAAACCTTTTTCAAACTTTTTATACTCTTTGTAAGGCGATTTTAAATTATTTGGTTTATAAACGACGATTTTTTACGTACGCTGTGTTATAATAATTGAGAAAAACCGTCGGTCGGAAAATATGTATATTAAATCGCTTCAACTTAAAAACTTCAGAAATTACGCTTCGCAACGCGTCGACTTCGGCCCCGGAATAAACGTTCTCACGGGCGAAAACGCAAGCGGAAAGACAAATATGCTCGAAGCGATATATTTGTTGGGACTGGGAAAATCTCCGCGTACAAGCCGTGAAAAGGAGCTTATTTCGTTCGGCGCGGAACGCGCGTACGTCAAAGCGGAAATAGCAAAAAAATACCGCTCTCACACGATAGAAATTCTTATCGAAAACAAGGGCGCGAAAAAAATCAGAATCGACGGCATTCCCGTAAAACGCCTTTCGGAACTTATCGGCATCGTAAACGTCGTGTATTTTTCACCCGACGAAATGCGTTTCGTAAAAGCAGGTCCCGACGAAAGACGTCGGTTTCTGGACGTATCTCTTTCTCAACAATCCAAAACCTATTTCAAATCACTTGCAAAATACAATAAAATTCTCGCACAGAGAAACACTTTGCTGAAGACGGAAAACCGGAACGAAAATCTTTCTTCACTGTTGTCTATCTGGGACGCAGGACTTGCCGAAGTGGGCGCAAACCTTATTCTTGCAAGAAAAAACTATATTAAAAAACTGTCCTCTCTCGCAAAAATTTCTCACTGGGAATTAAGCGACGGAAAAGAAAACCTTTCTCTTTCTTACGAATGCAATACCGACGGCGAAACGTACGACGAAATATATTCATCTCTTCTTTCGTCTTTTTCTTCTTCCGTTGAAAAAGACCGCGCCCTTATGTTTACCACAAAAGGTCCGCATCGCGACGATATAAACATATCGCTAAACGAAACCGACGCAAGAAAATTCGCGTCGCAGGGTCAGCAGAGAAGCGTTTCTCTTTCGGTGAAAATCGCCGAACTCACCCTGTTCGAACACGAAACGGGCGAAGCCCCCGTTCTGTTGCTCGACGACGTTTTAAGCGAACTTGACTTTCGCCGCAAAGAAAAGTTGCTTGAATTGTCAAACCGCACTCAAACGATGATTACATGCACTGAATTTGACTTTAAACCGTCGAATTTGTCAAAATTATATAAAATTAAAAACGGAAACGTATTAAACCGCTGATTTAGTAATATTATAGTTTTTTATCAATTATTCTGTCAAATTATTTGTATTTTTTTAAGTATAATGTTATCATATATATTATGATAGATATCAATACGCTTTGGAACGACACAAAAACCAAATTATCCGCAAGACTTCAGGCGATAAGTTTCGAGGTCTGGATTGAAAAATTAGAGCCTATTTGTTTTATAGGTCATACGCTCGTGCTGCAATCGGGAAGTCAGAGCAGTAAAAACACCGTAGTTAAAAATTACGGCGCCACAATTCTCGAGGCGGTAAAAGAAGTAAATCCCATAATTACGGACGTAAAAATCATAACCGAAGCGGAAAAGGCGGACTGTCTTAAACAGCAGGATTATACGCTGGGCGACGAACTCGTCGTAAAAAAATCGGACAAGCCGCAGGATACGGGATTCACTTTCAATAAAAAATACACTTTTTCCAACTTCGTCGTAGGAAAATCGAACGAAATAGCTTTCGCCGCCGCGCAGGCCGTTGCCGAACACCCCGGCGGACGTTTTAATCCTTTGTTCATATACGGCGGCGTAGGTCTCGGAAAAACGCATCTCCTTCACGCGATAGGAAATTACATAAACGAAAAATATCCTCAGAAAAGGATAATGTATATCACTACCGAAAAGTACGTTAACGATTACGTCGAAGCTATACGCGATTCGAAGTCGAGCAGCAGCAGTAATTTCCGCGAGAAATACCGCTCCGTCGACGTTCTGATGATAGACGATATACAATTTATCGCTTCGCGTCAGGGCACTCAGGAAGCGCTTTTCCACACTTTTAACGACTTATATCAGAACGACAAACACATAATTATTTCAAGCGACCGTCCGCCAAAGGAAATTTCCCCGCTCGAAGACCGCCTTCGCACGCGTTTTCAATGGGGCCTTCTTGCGGACATTCAGCCGCCCGACCTCGAAACGAGAATAGAAATATTAAAGAAAAAGGCCGACGCCAACGATTTTTATCTTTCCGACGAAGTCGCGGCGTTTATTGCAAGCAACATAGAAACCAATATCCGAGATATGGAAGGACTGTTGAACAAGGTTATGTTTTACAGTCAGTTATCGGGTCAGCAGGTTACTTCCGTTGCCGTAGCTCAGGAAGCTTTAAAAGATTTTATCGACTGCAAAAAAGAACATTTCGACGCTTACGACGTGCTTGCGACAACCTGTAAATATTTCAACGTGGCCGAAAGCGACGTAACCGGAAAAAAGAAAAACAAGGAATTCGTCGAGCCTCGTATGATTGCTATTTATCTCATTTGCGACCTTTTATCGATTCCTCTCGTATCCATCGGTTCGATATTCGGAGGACGAGACCACGCAACCGTAATACACGCAAGGGATAAAATAACCGAACAATTGAAAACCAACAAAAAACTTAATATACAGATAAACGATATAAAAGATATGCTGTATAAACGTTGATTGTTGAAATGTTTATTGCTTTTTTGTTTTATAAACAAAGTTATAAACATTTAAAACCACAACATACTGTACCTGAATTTTTATAATAACAATATATTGAAGATTATGTTCAGAGTGAACATTTCAACAAAGTTATTATTGTTATTATTATCAAAATAAATAAAAGAATAAAAAATAAGGAGAAAACGATGAAACTTTCCTGCGACAGCCTCGATTTATCGGATGCTCTTTCCGAAGTGGGTAAAGCGTTACCTATAAAAAAAGTAATGCCTATTCTGAACGGGATAAAACTCAAAGCGGAAGGAGACACTCTTACGCTTACGGCCACAGACCTCGAACTTTCCATTGAAAAGAAAATTCACGCCGATATTCTTATTGAAGGCGAAACAGTGATAGCCGGTAAGTATTTTACCGATTATATCAGAAAAATCGAAGGCGAGGAAGTCATAATAGATACTACCGAGGAAAACCGTCTTAAACTTACGTACGGCGAAAACAACGGTTATATTCAGACAATGGAAGCGGACGAATATCCTGCTTTTAAAAACGTCGACGACGAAAATTCTTTTTTAATAGTAAAAAAGGAACTTAAAAATTTAATAGAAAAAATTATATTCTGCACTGCAAGCGAAGATAACCGCCCTACACTTAAAGGGTGCAGTCTCGAAATATCAGGCGATAAAATAATCGGTGTCGCGTCGGACGGATACAGGCTCGCCTATTGTAAGAAAGACGTCGAATACGGCGGAAACGACACGAAAATCATTGTCCCTGCAAGAAGTATGAGCGAGATTTCAAAACTGTTGGACGACGGCGACGAAAACGTGAAAGTCTGTATCGAAAAAAATTACTTTATGGTAGACCTCGGGAATACGAAAATAGTAACGCGACTTATAGAAGGAGAATATATAAATTACAACAAAATTATTCCTACCGATTTCACAACGACCGTATTCGTGGATAAAAAAGCCTTCGATACTGCAATAGACCGTGCGTCCCTTGCCACCCGAACCGAAAAGAAAAGCGTCGTAAAACTTGAAATAAGAGAAAAAATAATGGCGATTTCAGCCGAAAGCGAAATCAGCGGAATAAACGAAAAAGTAAATATAGATTTACTCGGACACGACCTCAATATCGGTTTCAACGCAAGATATCTTTCGGATAGTCTGAGAGCCATCAACGACGATTTCGTAAAACTTTGCTTTACTACGTCAACGGCACCGGGAGTTATCGTGCCTACCGAAAACAAGGACGATTATCTTTATCTGATACTTCCCGTAAGAATAATAAGCTGACGAAAACGAAACAAAAAAACGGATTGAAATCAATCCGTTTTTTATTATGAATTTTTATTTTAGTTTCTTTTAACGGGGAACATCATATAGTTTACGTTGGTTTCGGGGTCGGTGAAATTCTGAACTGCGCCGACAAGAGAAATCTTATTTGCAATAAGATATCCAACGACGTCTTTAAACGTTTGCGCCGATTCCACTTCCGCTTTTATGTATTCGAAAGAAGGAATCACCCATTTTGTCCATCCTTCTGGAGGAACCGCGTCGTCTACGGCTTCGACTCCTGCGAGATAAAGCCCTTTTTTGATGTCGTCCCATTTTTCAAAAGAGAGGTTTTCGTCGCTCATAGCGCCCCACAGTCCCTTTAAAGAACCGCTGTCGTTCCATTTTGCGAGATAGGCGATTTCGCTGAAATTTTTATTCAGGTCGGTCCATAAATCGGTGACGAAATCTTTTCCGTCCGCAGCGCTTCCGCATTTTCCTACGACGGTAATCTCCGGTAAACTAATTTTAGTAGTTTTCATACTTTAAGTGATAAATCAGTGTCTTAAACTATCGATTAAGTCGTAAATGCGTTGCAGGTCGTCGTTCGAAAAGTAGTCTATGCAAATGCGTCCTTTTTCGTCGTTTCCGAGAATTTTTACCTTTGTTCCGAAGATTCGTTTCATATCGTTTACGAATCCTTTAAGTTCCTTACTCTGTTTTTCTTTTCTCGCTCCCGAAGGAATGAGTTTTCTTCCGAGATAAAGTTGAATCTGCTGTTCGAGTTCTCTTACCGACATTTTATTGTCTGCCGCTTTATTTGCGTAATACAACTGGACTTCGGGGTCGGTAACTACGACGAGGCATCTTGCATGACTTCCCGAAAGACGCCCTTCCCTTACAAGCTCCAGAACTTCTTTATTAAGTGTGAGTAGTCTTAAAAGATTGGTAACCGTCGGTCTGCCCATTCCTATTCTTTCCGCCGCTTCGTCCTGCGTAAGATTGAATGATTTGATAAGTTCGGCGATGCCTTCCGCCGCTTCGACGGGATTGAGGTCCTCGCGTTGCAGGTTTTCGATAAGAGCGATTTCGCGCATTTCCCGCGGAGTAAGTTCTCTCACGACGCAGGGAACGGAAGTAAGTCCCGCTATACGCGCCGCGCGGAAACGTCTCTCGCCCGCAATAATGACGTACCGGTTGCCGCTTCTGAGGACTATCAGAGGCTGAATTATCCCGAAAGTTTTTATCGATGCGGCAAGTTCTTCGAGAGCAGATTTATCGAATACTTTTCTGGGCTGATAGGGGTTTGTATCGATAAGGGAAATATCGACGTCCATTACCTCGCGGGTTTTTGCGGATTCCGTCATTTCCGCGGCCGCTTCTTCTTCCTGAAGATTGCCTAAAAGAGCGGCAAGACCTTTACCGAGACCTTTATTTGACATAATACACCTCTTAAAACTTTTTGCGTTGGTTTTGTAAATAAATTATAACACATTAAAACCGCCGACCGCAACGGTTTGGACAATTTTGTGAAACATTATTTTTTTGTGAAACATCAAAGGGGGTTTTTCTTAATCTGCGAAAAATTTCTCGGGTATTCTTTTAATGTTTGTTCGGTTTTTTCGTAAACGAAAAGGTTTCTTTCCGCATGGCCGTCGGACGTGATAAGCATGTATTCTTTTCTGCATATCCTTTTCATATTCAGTTTTTTTTCGGAAGATGCGGCTTCTACGACGTCCGTCACGTCTTTTCCTTTATAATTGATAAATACGCCGTTCTTTTTAATAAGAGGAGCCGCAAGTTCAAGCAGAACGTTGCTTTTTCCTACCGCGCGACATACTACTGCGTCTGCCTTTTCGCGGTAAACGGGATTTTTTCCGGCATCTTCGGCGCGGATATGCACTGCCGAGATATTTTTAAGGTTAAGTTCGTTTATCGCATAATTCAGAAAAGAGACGCGTTTTTCAAGAGCGTCCATCATTATCGTTTCGATATCGTCGCGCAGTATTTTCAAAGGAACGGAAGGAAATCCCGCACCTGCTCCCAAATCGAAAATCAATGAGTTTTTCTTAATATAATCTGTGCCGGAAAGACTGTCCGCTATGTGTTTTATTGCGAAGTCGTATTCGTCCGTAATCGCGGTTAAATTGATTTTTTTGTTATAATCAACTACGATTTTGTAAAAATCGTACAGTTTTTCTGTCTGCAACTCCGTCAGTTCGACGCCGAATTGTTTTATGGCGGATGAAACGGCGTTTTTAAAAATATCAGTCACAGTCGGCCTCATTCTTTGTTTTTTTTACGATTCTTTTTCTGTTTTGAGCCGACCTTATAATAATCGGATTTTACAAGCATCACCGCAATAAACGCAAGCAGAGCCGCAACGGCGCAATATGGAAACAGAATACTGTAATCACCCGTTTTGACTACTTCGGTTGCGACGCCTTCGACAACCTGTTCGATAACGTACGTTTTACCGTTGACCTCGCCGATTTTTTTGATAATATATCCTGCAAGAATGGGCGTAACAACCATAGCGGCTGTGGTCGTACCTGCAAAAATACCGGTGTTTTGTCCGATATTTTTTGTTTTGCTGAGTTCGAGGTATAAAGGATACATATGAGCCATCGTAAACCCGTAACCCACTCCCGCGCCGAAGAAACAGATAAGAAGAGGTATTTTCATCGCGATTGTGGAGTCTTTTCTTGAAAACGGCATTGAAACAAGCAGAAATACGAGCATTGACGCAAGCCCTATCGCAACGGTATACTTACGGCCGATTCTTTTAGAAAGCGGCGTCGCAAGCAAAAACCCGGGCAATGCGCCCACTATTACGAATACGAGGGGAAGTTGCGGCATTTTAAATCCGAGCATCACGTCGCTGTATACCGTAAAATTCGAAACAAGCGCGTTATATGCGATATAAAAGAAGAACACGCTTGCGAGAATGCAGACTTTATTAAAGAGATTTCCTTTCATCTGTTCGTCGGAAAGGTCCTCTACTCTCACCGTTTCTTCACGGAATTTTTCGGGATTGTTTTTACTGTAATCGGATAACCTCTTTTCAAAATCGGACGTCACGTTCTTTTCGCTGAACGTCATCGTGAATACGCCCACGGTTGCGAGAGAACTTCCTATCACGGCAAGACATAGCGGTAAGAATTCAGCCGCTTTCGCCGCTTTTAACGGCATGAATACCATTGCCAGCACGATTCCTACCACGGTAAATACGACGGATACAATGTTCGCTATCGAATTTGCCCTGCCGCGGTCGGGCTCGTATACGAAATCCGGCACAAGAGAAAGCCCCGCGCTTCTGTACGCCGCCATTGCGAATAAAGTTACGGTCAGCGAAACGATATACGGCCAAAGCATCTTCTGCGACGCAAAATATCCAACGAAACCGAGGCCGACCAAAGAGATTGCCGTAAAAGTATAAATATAAGGGGTACGCTTGCCGAGACGGGACTTGCATCTGTCCGAAAAGTGTCCGAACAAAGGAAGAATAAATAAGCCGAGAACATTATCGATTGCAAGAATCCACCCGCTTTCATAAGGTGTAAGCGCAAAAGAATAAGTATTAATCGATTGGATTAACTGGTCGTAAACGTTCCAAAAAATCGATATCCAGCCGAAAACAAGTGATGCAAGTATAACGTTTCTTTTATCGAATTTCATATTTCCTCTTTTCGAAAATTATATTATAAAAATAATTAAAAGACAACATCTTTTATTGAATCTGATAAAACTTGTGGTATACTGATATAAAATATCGCTCTAAAAGGTGCTTATGAAAAAATTCGGAATGATAATAGCAATTTCGCAGGAAATAGAAGGCGTGCTGCACGCATTCGGCGAAGTCGAAAAACTTTGTGAAAAACCGTTTGAAACTTTTAAAGTTTTAAGAAAGAACGCCGAAATATACGTCGCTTTGTCGGGGGCGGGAGAAATTGCGTCGTCGTCCGCGACGCAGTATCTGATTTGCACTTACGACGTATGCGCCGTCCTGAATTTCGGTTTTGTCGGCGCGCTCGATAAAAACCTCGTCTGCAAGCAAGTCGTAGCCTGCGAAGCGGCGGTACATTACGAATACGACGTTTCGGGTCTTGAAAAGAAAAAACGCGGTCATTATTACGAAAACGACGAGCCCTATTTTTATTTCGACAAAAATCTGCTTGCCGTCGTAAAAAAAGATTTTCCCGAAATAGCGACCGTAAAACTTGCCTCGGGCGATAAGTTTATATGCGATTCGAATATTAAAAACGGACTGATAAAGGATTTCGGAGCTCAGATTTGCGATATGGAAGGCGCGGGAATAGTAATTACGGCCCTGCGCAACGGAGTGCCTGCCATGAGTATTAAAGTAATAAGCGACAACGCCGACGAAAAAAGTCCCGTAAGCTTTTCGGAAATAGCGGCAGCAGGAACGAGAGACTGCGCGAAAATAATAGTCGACCTTGTCGATAAATTGTCCGAAAGGGAAAAAGAAAAATTTTCTATATTACAAAGTAATATAGAAAATTCAAAACAACATTTTGAAACCATTGCGTCATTTAAAATCGACCATGACGAACACCCCGAAGGAATTTATCTTTCCCACGTTGATAACGGAATATACACATACGATATCCGTTTTAAAAAGCCAAACCGCAACGATTTTTTATCGACTGCGTCCGCACACAGTATCGAGCATCTATTCGCAACGGTTATCAGAAACGACGAGTCGGTTAAAGATAAAGTGGTTTATTTCGGGCCTATGGGGTGCAGGACGGGATTTTATCTTTTATTGTCGGAAGTAAAAGAGAAAGAAGCCGAAGAAATAATCGTAAAATGTTTTAAAAAATGTCTTAAAATGGACGAGGTGCCGGGAAGCAAACGCAAAGAATGCGGAAATTATCTCGACCATGATATCGTTGCGGCTAAAAAAGATATTAAAGAATTTCTGAACTCCGTCAAAAAATAACCTATTCCGAAAATAAAAAACAATGCGTCCGTTTGTAAACGGGCGCTTTTTTATGGCGACACGTCAATCCGCGAACGTGAAGACGTGCATATTTTAATAATTGCAATCATAATCGCAAACAACGGGACCACTCCCGGGTTTAACGACTATAACAACCGAAGAAAATAAAATTGTCTTTCAAAATAAATTAATGTTTTACGTGAAACACTGCTTTTTTCTTGAATAATCAGCAGTAGTACAGCAAATTTCCTTCGCATTTCGGACAAGCGCCGCTGTGATTATCCGCACAATTCTTGCAATATATCGCGCCGCATGATTCGCAGAAACAAGCATTTTCTTTTTTTATATCGTTACCGCATGAAACACATTTCATAAAGCCTCCGTTCTCTTACGACGGTATTATTTCCAAAATAAAAAAATATATACAAACCGCAAAAGTTATCAACATCGGAAGCATGTCCAAATTACACGGAGAAAGAATTAAAATTCACAAATCTGTAATGTAAATAATATCAAAAAAACCGAAAAAGACACCCAAAATAGCCTCAAAACAGCTTAAAAAGCGCCGATTTGTTTCACGTGGAACGAATGTTGATAACTCTTTTGTTTCACGTGAAACATATTAAAAATAATTTTTCAAATTTTAAACAAAAATTATGATTGTTTCACGTGAAACACCGTATATGCAAAATGTTGATAACTTTTTAATTTTTTCAAATAAAATATAATTTTAAGGAAAAGTCTTAATAAACTATCTCAGTTAATTTGACTTTAACACAAAAGGTCTTACGGTATCAAAAAACAAGATAATTAGTAAATAATACCGTAGTAATGATTGTTTAATTATTTATGTTACACCGAAATAGCCGAATTATTTATGCTTTGATTAAAAACAATATTTAAGGCTTATTATGCGCATAAAATCATTGTAGGTGAGCCTTGATGAGTTGAGACGTTCTTTCTTGATAATTATTGAACCTCTGCAAAACTATGTATTTGATTTTTGAGTAGAAAAGGAAAATGATTCGTAATATATTCCGGAAGATATCCGGTTTGGTTTACGACACGTAAGTGTTACTGCCGTTATCGTAATTTATGCGAAACTATTGTCGATATTGTTACTTATTGACGAAAAAACTTTTGATGATGGCTGAACCATAATAAAAACGGCCGGTTGGAAATGCGCAGAAAAAACGGGCGAATCTTCTTAACGAAGGATACGACGTAAGCTGTTTGCCGAAAATGTTTTTTTTTGCAAAAAAGTTTCGGCGACGATAAGAAATTGTATTCAGAGATTATCTGAACGAACATCCTGACGAGACAAAGGAATATGAAAGGCTGAAACTTTTTTTATTGTCGAAATATAAATTCAATCGGCACGGATGCGCTCTTGCCAAAACGGACTTTTGTTACGGCACAAGTAAAAACGGGAGTTATCGGATAGAGATTTATTATTGTATCTGAAGAAAAACGAAAGGTAAATAGATTTTTAAAAACATTATATTTTTAATAGGAAGCTTCGTCTGATTAAAACTGTTTTATATGAACGGAATTTTTTGCGCCGAGTCTGAAGCGGAGAAAACTAAACATCAAGGCCGCACGATTTGTACGATGAGTATCATGATAATTGTGTATTCGGTTCAAATTATTGTAAAGACGCAACAGAGCGAATAACCTGCTCGATTGTAAAAATAGTTTTGTTAGTAAAAACAGTGATGAGTTCTCGGTCGTATTTTGTATAAATTTCACTAAACGTAATATGAATACGGTTGCCGTTTCCGTTCGGCACGGCAGACGTCTGTTTTGAAAATATGCGTATAACGAATGTTTTAAATTTTGAATACTTGCGCCGAATCCCGAATTATGAATAATGAGTAAAAAATATATTTTTTACGAACTAACGTAAACGATGAAAAGTCTAAGTCAAATGAGAAATATTTAAAATTTCAGTGCGGCTTATTATAAAACGTAATATACGAACGTCGTCGGAATTCGGTATGCACACGGAAAAATTGGGTTTTGCATATGTATTTTAAAGTCGATATGCCGGCAATCAGGGATAATTGATTTTTGGTATTTTAATTGAATAAACAGTTGGTTTCGGTTTTAAATACTGATATTCAGAGCGTCATACGAGAAGTTTTCTCTTTAAAAATCAAATATTTAATTTTTTGCAGGAAACAGAAGATAAACACAGTTTATAAGTAAGACGTAACAGTGATTGACTTTTCGTAAATAATCCGGGAAAACAAAAATTAAAATTTTTTTATTGCCGTTATAGTCTGACTTTCGTTTTTTTTATTTAAAAAAAAATATGGGCTGACTTTTGATTTTTCATTTAAAAATAAATTTGGCGTTATAACACGTTCGGAAATATCCGATTTTGATATTTTGTCGGGCAGAGCTAATATATTTGAAAACCGCTTGTGACGTCGGAATTATCGATGATTTTTCTCTGCGAGAATATGCGGAATCCGCAAAAAAATATTTTTCGTTGCGATTTTGTCGAAAATGCGATAACCCTACAACAGAAGGAGAATAAAACTCGAAACAAAACAAAAGAATGTCATATTGACATATAATATAACCGGACGAGCACGAAAATATCATTCAATCGCAAAATCCGAAAACAAGGCCGGCAAAGGCGGCATAAAATCAAATATCGCAAATTCGGTTGACAGGGCGTAAGATTTAAAATATAATTTATAGGCATTGTTATATTTATATTAAAGCGAAAAATAATCCTTAAAGGAGGCATATATGAAAAGGACATACCAACCTAAGAAAAGACACGTTACGAAGGTGCACGGTTTCAGAAAAAGAATGGCAACGAAACAAGGCCGTAACGTTTTGAAGCGTCGTCGTAACAAAGGCAGAGCGAAACTTACCCCGCACAACTGATTTCGTTGTGCGGCGTTTCGCGGTCGGGTGAGAAATGCAAAAAGAATATAAACTGAAAAAACGCGCCTCGTTCAATTATATATACAGAAAGGGCGCCGTATTTTCAAACAAGGATTTCGTTTTGTATCTCGTAAAAACCAAAGGAACGCTTAAAATAGGGTTTTCCGTCTCCAAAAAGGTGGGCGGAAGCGTGCAGAGAAACAGAGTCAAAAGACAGATGCGGGAAAGCGTTCGTCTTATGATACCCGAAATAGACGCGGGTTACAATTTGATATTCGTGGCGAGAAGCACGGTTTACGGCAAGAAAAGCAGCGAAATTGCCGATTCCATGAGGTCGCTCCTCAAAAAGGCCGATATTCTGGGCCATTCCTTACAATCATGAAAACGCTCGCCAATGTTTTAATCGGATTTTACAAACGGTTTATATCTATCAATCTGTCGCGGCCCTGCATATATACCCCGACTTGTTCGATGTATACTCTGACCGCGATTCAGAAACACGGTTTTGTTAAAGGCGCGGTTATGGGCGCTTTGAGAATACTGAGATGCACGCCCTTTAACAAAGGCGGATACGACCCCGTATCGGAAAATTATAAAGGAAACGCAAAATGGCTAGTATAATGGAAATGGGTCTTCTGGCAAACAAACTTGCCGAAGGCGTAATGTGGCTTATCGACGCGCTTAACAAAGGTATAGGAAACTACGGCGTGGCGGTAATATGCTTTACCCTTATTCTTAAAATTGCGATGTCGCCGTTCGACGTGTGGCAGAAGGTTGTAATGACCAAAAACAACCGCGCAATGGAAAGAATGAAACCGCAACTTGAAAAACTTCAGCAACAATACGCCGGCAATAAGGAACTTTATTCGCAGAAGCAGATGGAGCTTTACCGCAAGGAAAAGTACAGCATGCTGGGAAGTTGTTTGCCGTCGATAATCTCGCTTGTAATATTCTTTCTTATATTCGCGGGATTTAACGGAATGGTAAAACAGTACAATATCGATATGTACACCAATCTGTCGGATACTTACTATGCGGTTTACGACGATACGAAGGCCGCCGAAGAAGCGAGACTCGAAACCGAGATTGCGGACGAGAACGAAAGGAGTATCGTCGCTAAAAACGTCGCGACCGAAAAAGCGCAGGAAGCCGTGCTGAACGTATTCGACGAAAAATACAAAGGCGAAATCAAATTCCTTTGGATTAACAACGTCTTTATGCCCGACAGCTGGAAACAGCCCATCCCCGATTACGAAACCTTTATCGGCAACGGAATAGGTAAACTCGGAATAGACGGAGCGGTAATCAAGAACGGCGCGACGGGATACGACGAAGTTATGAGCCCCATTATCGCAAAGTATAACGACGTAAAGCGCAACGGAAAGGAAGGCCGCAGATGGAACGGTTTCATGCTGCTTCCCATTATTACGGGGCTTATTACCTTTGCTTCGACGAAACTTATGAAACAGAATCAGCCTCCCGTTCCCGCTTCCGCAAACGGACAGAACGGACAGAACGGGCAGGACATGCAGGCGGCAATGCAGACCAATATGAAAGTTATGCAATGGTTTATGCCCATTATGCTTTCGGTCTTCGCGCTGTTGTACAGCACGGCGTTTACCATATATATGGTAATCAGCAACATTTTCAGCACGGTTTTCCAGCTTATATACAACGCGTGCGTCAAGCATAACGACAAACGCCGCGAGGAAAAAAGGCTGGAAACAACGTTTAAATAATTAAAGGAGAATTTCCTTATGGAAAAAATAGAGGTTAAAGCGTCATCGGTCGAGAAGGCTATCGAGGAAGGCCTGAACGAACTCGGTATCGACAGAGAAGACGCCGAGATAGAAGTTATTCACGAGGGCGGACTGTTCAGCAAGGCGGTCGTAACGGTCGCCAGAAAAGAAGGCCCCGCCGACGTAGTGATTAACTTTCTCAACGGACTTTTCGAAAGAATGAATTTAAGATGCTATGCCGATTGCACCGAAAGCGGAGAGGAACTTAACGTAAACATCTCGGGCAGCGACAGCGGCGTTATTATCGGTTATCGCGGCGAAGTTCTCGACGCGATTCAGTATCTTGCGCTCATTCTCGTAAATCAGAAAGGACACAATTTTATCCGCGTTACGATAAACGCCGAAAATTACAGGGAAAAGAGAATCGAAACCCTTGAAGCCCTTGCGGGAAGACTTGCCTATAAGGCGTACAGAACGGGAAGGAAAATCGAACTCGAACCTATGAATCCGTTCGAGCGCCGCATTATTCATACGGCGTTGCAGGACAGCAAGTTCGCAACGACCGAAAGCGAGGGCGAGGACAATAATCGTCACGTCGTAATTATCCCGAAAGAGGGCGGAGTCCGGGAAGGATACGACCGTCGGGACAGAAACAACGGAAGAAACGGAAGAAATTATAACGCATCGAGAGACACCCGGGACAGACGTGAAAGCGCGCCCGCGAAAAAAGAAGACAAACAGACGGAGGAAACGGAGTTCAATCTAAAAAAGAACGGTCCTCCGAAATTCAAATCTTTCGGTTATAACAAAAAACATTTCTGATATCGAACGGCAGAATCCGAAAACGATTTTTCGGCCGTGAAAACCGCAATGCGATTGCGGATTTTCTCTTCCGAAAAAAAGAAAAGGTTACTGCCGTTTGCGTTTTGAAAGGAAAAAAATGGACACTATAGTTGCGTTGTCGACCCCGGCGGGACGGGGCGGAATATGCGTGGTGAGGCTCAGCGGAAAGCCGCTTGGCGTTGCCGAAAAGATTTTTCACTCTAAAGCGCTTGAAAACTCTTTCTTGCCCGCTCCGAACTATATGTATTTCGGCCGTATAAGCACGAGTGAATTTTCCGACCTCGGTTATATGGTATACTTTCGCGCGCCCAAAAGCTATACGGGCGAGGACGTTGTGGAGTTTCATCTGCACGGCGGCACGAGGATTGCGGAAGGCGTCATAGGCGAATGCGTGCGCAACGGAGCGAGGCTGGCCGAACGAGGCGAATTTACGAGACGTGCGTTTTTAAACGGAAAAATGGAGTTGTCCGACGCAGAAGGCGTCATCGATATGATTAACGCCGACAGCGCCGGCGCGGTGCGTTCGGCATACAGGCTGATGACGGGCAAACTGAGTCTTGCCGTTCATGAGATTCAGAACAGACTTTCGGACGTACTTACGGGACTTTCGGCAGTGCTGGATTATCCGGAGGAACTTGAGGACGAAACCCTTCCCGAGGTTCACGCCGAACTTATCGCAATACGCGAGAAACTTAAAAAATTCGCGTCGAGCGGAACGTACGGAAAAATGATAAAAGAAGGTATGGACGTTGCGCTCGTCGGGGATACGAACGTAGGCAAGTCCAGCCTTATGAACGCAATGCTGGGATACGACCGTGCGATAGTATCCGATATAAGAGGAACGACCCGCGATTTCGTAACCGACAGTTTCGAGCTTAACGGTAAAAAGATAAATCTCGCGGATACGGCCGGAATAAGGCAAAGCGACGATGTGATAGAAAAAGAAGGCGTTAATCGCGCAATTTCGATAATTAAAGACGCTAAATTGATAATACGTGTATTCGACGCCACGGAAAAACCCGAAAAAAACGAAATGCTTGACGAAGCGCTTGCCGAAAAAAACGTTATTGAAATTTACAACAAATGCGACCTGAAAAAAGCGCCCGAAAACGCAATTGCCGTCAGCGCAAAGACGGGAGACGGAATGGACGTTCTGATGGAAAAAATATCCGACTTTTTCGACAGAGATAAGACGGACGGCGAGGAAATTCTGACATCCGAAAGACAGTTGTCCGCCGTGCTTCGCGCAATCGAAAAAACAGACGAAGCCATATCTGCTCTCGAAGACGGTATCCCCGCGGATTGCGTTATATCGGTTCTGAACGAAGCGTGGTCGGCGCTCGGAGAAATCACGGGACAGACGGTAAGCGAAAAAATCATAGACGATATATTCGATAAATTTTGCGTCGGAAAATGAAAAAATCATACGACATAATCGTAATAGGCGCGGGACACGCCGGAATCGAAGCGTCGCTCGCAGCGGCGAGAATGGGCAAAAACACCCTCCTGATAACTCTTGAAAAGGAGGGCGTTGCGCTTATGCCCTGCAATCCCGCGATAGGAGGCACGGCGAAAGGCCATCTCGTAAGAGAGGTTGACGCGCTGGGCGGGCAAATGGGAATTTCCGCCGACGACGCGCTTTTGCAGATAAAAATGCTGAACAGAGGAAAAGGCCCCGCCGTATTCAGCCTGCGCGGACAGGAAGATAAGGCCTTGTATCACGAGATTATGCTGGGCGTATTGGAAAATCAGGATAATCTTGAAGTCGTTTACGACGAGGTAACCGAAATAGCCGTGCGCGACGGCGAAGTTTACGGAATATCGGCGGCGGAAAGCGGATTTACGGAGGCAAAGGCCGTCGTTATGGCAACGGGCGTTTATCTGAACGGAAAAATCATTGTGGGGGAGGAAAGCCGTGAAAGCGGACCGATAGGTTTCAGATGCGCAACGGGGCTTACCAGAAATCTTCTGTCTCTCGGAATCGATATCCGACGCTTCAAAACGGGAACGCCCGCGCGAATTGCCCGCGACAGCATAGATTACGACAAAATGCAGTTGCAGGAAGGAGAGGACGACATAGGAAAGTTTTCGTTTATGCACGAAGGCAATCTGTACAATCAGCTTCCGTGCTGGCTTACTTATACAAACGAGCGCACGCACGAAGTGATAAGAAAAAATATAGGAAGAAGTCCTTTGTATAACGGAACGATAAAGGGCGTAGGGCCGAGATATTGTCCGTCAATCGAGGACAAGGTGATGAGATTTCCCGATAAAACGCGGCATCAGATATTCGTCGAACCCGAGGGCAGAGACAGCGACCTTATGTACATACAGGGAATGTCGTCAAGTCTTCCCAAGGACGTGCAGGAGGAAATGTATCACACTGTCGCGGGGCTTGAAAACGCACGCTTTATAAGGTATGCGTACGCGATAGAATACGATTGCATAAATCCGTTCGAACTGTCGTCGTCGCTTGCCGTGAAACGTGTGAAAGGTCTGTTTTCGGCAGGGCAGATTAACGGAAGCAGCGGCTATGAAGAAGCGGCGGCGCAGGGTTTGATTGCCGGAATAAACGCGGTAAAATACGTCGACGGCGAGCACCCGTTCGTTCTCAGCAGGGACGAGGCGTATATCGGGGTGCTTATCGACGACCTCGTTACGAAAGGCACGAACGAGCCGTACCGTATGATGACGGCGCGCGCCGAATATCGCTTGAGATTGAGACAGGACAACGCCGACCTGAGACTTACGGAAAAAGCATATAACGCGGGACTTGCCACAAAAGAAAGATACGGACGCACGCTTAAAAGAAAGGCGGAAATAGACGAGATTATCGCCGCCGCCTCGAAAACGCGCGTCAGAAAAGAAAACGGCGGTATTTTCGGAAGATTCGAAGACGTGTACGTTGAAAAAACCATTTCGGTAAAAGAAGCGTTGAAACATCCGGGAATAACTTTCGAGGTGCTGAAAGAAGCGACCGACGCTTTCGACGGATATTCGCCGTCCGCTTTGTTTTCGGCCGAGGTTATGATAAAATACGAGGGTTATATCGAAAAAGAGGACGCCGCCATACGCGACGCCAAAAGGCTTGAAGAAAAAGTTCTTCCGGCCGATATCGACTATAACGAACTTACGGGGCTCAGACTGGAAGCAAGACAAAAACTGAGCGCAATCCGCCCCGCAACACTCGGACAGGCGTCCAGAATATCGGGCGTAAGTCCCGCCGACATAACGGTGCTTTTAATTTATCTGAAAACCGTAAAACGAACAATTTGAACCAAACGATAACAACGCAAAAAAAATCCCCGCAACTCTGCGGGGATTATTATTTGTTCGTTCAGATTAAATTGAAGGGATTGTTTTCGTAAAACCATTTTGCGATATTGCCCGCGTTGATGTTATCGGTTACCGCAACGGCCGTATCGCCGAGTTTGGAAATTACGAACATCACGACGAAAATTATAAGCACGGTGATGGCCGTCGAGAAAATGAGACCGAAAACTCTGTCGACGGAATGCACGGGTTTTTGCTTTTCGGCAAGTCTTGAAAGAAGGGACGATAAAACAGAAAACACGATTTCAAGAACGATGAGGCTTGCGATTGCGATAATGAAACCGGTGATGATTTCTACAATCAACGTGGCCGCAAAAGAGGAAAGAGCAACGCTGCCCGTAAGTTTTCCGCTGAACAACTTAACGCAAACGGTCTGAATGAAAGCGGCGATTTTTGCCTTCGAACTTCCTGCAAATATATCGGTTACTCCCGTCCAGTTGCCGCCCGTGAAGAGAAGAAGTTTATCTCCTTCGACTTTTGCGTTGCACGAACTTACCGAGAACTTGCTTTCGAAAAACGCGCAGATTTTATTGTTGAGTTCCGAAAAAGCGGGAATCGCCGCAAGTTTATCGGCAAGAAATATACCAAGACAAACCGACGCTATTAAGGCGATTATCGTACCGAGCGCGCCGTTAAGCATTTTTGCAAATCCCGAAAAGACGCCGGACAGAACTCCCAGAACGAGTATCACGAGCACAACGATATCCGAAACGTTTACGCCGGCCGCGCACAATGCGTTTGACATTTTTGAAATCCTCTTAAAATATGGTTAGAAATATTATAGCATATTTAGCCGATAAATCAACACGATTTATAAAAAAAGATATAAATATCCGAAAAATGGAGATAATCAACGGGTGGAGGTTTTATGAAAAACGGAACGCCGGTCGTATTATGTATAGGAAGCGACAAAATCCCGGGAGACAGTATCGGCCCTACGGTGGGGGATATTCTGAAATGCAGATTGAACGCAAAATGCTTCGTTTACGGGTGCACCGGAAAATCCGTTAACGGAAAGAATCTCGATTCGTTCGTAAAAACGGTGAGACACGCCCATCCCGACAGCCCAATTATTGCCGTGGACGCCTGCCTGTCGAACGCGCACGAAAGCGGTCACGTCGAAATAACCGCCGCGGGAGTTAACCCGAAAAGAGCGCTTACGAAAAGAATAAATCCCGTCGGAGACGTGGGAATATTGGGAATTATAGACAGACCTTCGGACGACCCGTTGTCCACGTTAATGACCGTACCGTGGGATAACGTTGAAAAAATCAGCAATAAAATCGCGATTGTGATATACAAGACTCTTTTTTGCGATTAAAAGTCAATCTTTCGGCCTAATCGTTTTTTAATTGATTTTTAGGAAACTTATGTTATAATAGTACTAACTTCGTGATAAAGTAAATATACAACTATTACTTTATCGCGTAAGCGGAGGCTATTACACAGTGAAAAAAAGAACCAGGACATTTATTATACTTCTGATTGTCGTGCTTGCCGTGGTGCTTATAGCAACCCTTCTTTCCGACAACGGCTCCAACGAAATCACTTATAGCGAACTTATCGAAAAAATAAACGCCGGAGAGGTTTCGGATATTCAGATAAGCGGCGACTATCTTGTGAAAATCAGATTCAAAAACAGCGGTATAGCAGAAAAGTATTTTCCCAATAAATACGACGCGTTCTGTTATATTCCCGACAGAAACGCGCAGCAGATTTACGACGCCATAAGCAGTAACGAGGAATCTCCCGGCGTAATAGGCTGGACCGCGCCGCGTATTTCTTACGATAATCCCGCAAGGCGTTCGATGTTGTTCAGCCTTGCCTTGCCTTTCGTTTCCATTTTGCTTCTCGGCATCGTGATGTATATCATATATCGTCAGTCCCAGGGGCAGAATCAGCAGGCGATGAATTTCGGCAAAACCAAAGCCCGCGTTACTCAGACCGTCAAGGTGCGTTTTTCGGACGTTGCGGGCGCCGAAGAGGAGAAAGAGGAATTACAGGAAATCGTGGAGTTTCTGAAAAATCCTAAAAAATTCCTCGATATAGGAGCGCGCATACCGAAGGGCGTTCTGCTCGTAGGTCCTCCGGGCACGGGCAAGACGTTGTTTGCAAAGGCCGTTGCCGGCGAAGCGAACGTGCCGTTTTTCAGTATCAGCGGCAGTGATTTCGTCGAAATGTTCGTAGGCGTAGGCGCGTCGCGCGTCAGGGACCTTTTCGACCAGGCGAAACACAACATGCCCTGCATCGTATTTATAGACGAAATCGACGCGGTAGGACGTCAGAGAGGCACGGGACTCGGCGGCGGACACGACGAAAGGGAGCAGACTCTCAATCAGTTGCTCGTTCAGATGGACGGTTTTGAGAAAAACGACGGTATAATCGTAATGGCGGCCACCAACCGCGCCGATATTCTCGACCCCGCTCTTCTTCGTCCCGGTCGTTTCGACAGACAGATATACGTACAGGTACCCGACGTCCGCGGAAGAGAGGAGATTTTCAAGGTTCACGCCAGAAACAAACCCCTTGCGTCGGACGTTGACTTCAAGACTCTTGCAAGACTTACCTCGGGCTTTACCGGCGCGGATATAGAAAATCTTCTTAACGAAGCGGCGATACTGACCGCGCGCGACAACAGAAAAGTCATTACGATGGGAGATATCAACGAGGGTATCAATAAGGTTATCGCAGGTCCTCAGAAGAAGAGCCGCGTAGTCAGCGAAAGGGATAAACGCATTACCGCGTATCACGAAAGCGGCCATGCGATAGTCGCAAAACTTCTTCCCAACTGCGACGAGGTAAACGAGGTTTCGATTATTCCTCGCGGAATGGCGGCCGGTTACACGATTACCCGCCCCGAAAACGACGATAACCACGTAACGCGCGGTAAACTTATGGACGAAATCGCGATGATGCTTGCCGGACGCGTTGCCGAGGAAATCGTAATAAAAGATATTACTACGGGCGCGAGCAACGATATTCAGCGCGCGAGTTCAATCGCAAGAAAAATGGTTACCGAATGGGGTATGAGTCCTCTCGGCACCATTTATCTCGGCAATCCCGAACACGAGGTGTTTTTGGGACGCGATTTCAATCAGCAGGGGATGTCGCCCGAAACGGCGGCAAAGGTGGACGCCGAAATGAAGAGCATTCTTGACGAATGCTACGAAACGGCAAGAAAAATCATATCCGACCACCGCGAACTTCTCGACAATATGGTAAAAGTGCTGTTTGCGAAGGAAACCATTTTCCAGCACGAAGTGGATATGTTGCTCGAAGGGAAATCGCCCGAGGAAATAATCCGTCTCAGCAACGAGGAAGAAAAGAAAAAATCCGCTTCGAAAGAAAGTGCCGGACCCGTTCCCGCGGCAACCGCAAAAGGCGACGCACAGTCCTCGATAGAGCAGATTAAAAACATTCACGAACAGCTGAAAGAGAAAATCGAACAAATCGAGAAAAAGACGCCGTCGGAAAATGCCGTAGATAAAAAAACCGACGCGCCCGCAGACGAATCGCAGGAAAGCAAGGACGAAGCGCATTCCGCCGAAGACGACAAAAAAGAATAACTTAACGTTAACGAAAAATCCGCCCTTTTACGGGCGGATTTTTTTATTGCTGTTTTACAGATTATTTTTTGAACGGTTTTTCATATGCGGCCGACCAGTCGTCAAATTCTTTTTCGTCGAACGTTTTCGGCATATTCGAGGCGACGCGGCACTCCTTTTTCATTTTCGCAAGCAGCCCGGCAAGTTGTAAAAGCAATGGCAGTTTCGCAAATCCCTTAACAGCGGCGACGGCCATTTCCGGTACGGACATTTCCACCATTCTTCCCGCGCTGGCGTCGATAAGAATCTTTTTCGAAACGACGCCCTTGTTCAAAAGAAAATCGACTTCCCCGTCCCTGCTGTTTAAAAGCCATTTTTTCATCATATCGACGGCGGCGTGTTTACCTCCCGTCTGCTTCATAAATTCAGCCTGATAACGGTAAAGATTTGCGATGCCGAAGACGTCGCAGTTGCTGTCAGAAAGGGTATCTGCAAGTATTTTCGCCGCCTTCATACCGCTTGCCATACCGCTGCCGAGCATAGGTATCGTCATACAGGCCGAGTCGCCCACGGCGGCGTACCCGCTTGCTACGAAGCGGGGCAGGGGGCGTCTTACGGGGATTTGCAGAAGTTGTCCGCCTTTCATAAGCTCGCGTCCGACGATTGCGTTATCGCGACGGATATCGTCAAGAGCGTTTTCGTAAACGGCGTCGCTCATATTGCCTACGCGGCCTATAAGAACGTCCGCCTGTTTTTCGTCGTGCGAAAGAATACACCACGATATGCCCGCTTCGCCGAGGTGTTTGAGATAAGCCTTGTTCGTAAACTCGGGACGAGCCGTACCGTCGGGTCTGTCGAAAAAAGCGCGCCGCACGAAAAAAGTGTCGGAGGGGGCGACGTTTTTCTGAATTTTCATCGATTCGGGCAAAGACCGTCTTACCGCGGAATTTACGCCGCCGCAGTCTGCCACCAGACCGGCGCTTACGAAATCTCCCGATTCGAGTTCTACTCCGATAATGCGGTTGTCCTTGGCAACCGCCCGTCTGACTTTCGTCGAATATCTGACGACAGCGCCGGCGTTTTCGGCAAGGGTCAGGAGCCAGTCGTTGAACGGGCGACGGTAAATCGACAAATCCAGTTTATCGGCGGTAATTTCGACGAATACGTTTTTTTCTTTTTTCGGAGCGATGAAAGTCCAGCAGCGTTTTCTCGTATAAAGATTTTCGGGCGGAAACGGCAGTCCCGCGTCTTCAAACGCCGATTCTTCCATATCGTCGGTCCAGTCGTAGGCGACTTCGGATTTTTCTTTTGCCTCGTAAACGGTAACTTCAAACCCGCGTTTGCTCGCGAGATATGCGAAAGCGAGACCCGTCTGATTTGCTCCGACAACAATAATTTTTTTACTCATATTATCTCCCTTTTTTGTAAAAAACAAAGTTTATCATTTGTTTTTTATATATAAACTTGAATTATATCATTTTAATGTATTTAAAAATCTTCTTCGTTTGCGTCCGTTATAACGATAAAGCCTTGTTCACCGGGATATCCGACAAAACAAGGCTCGCGAAAAATTTACGACTTACGGAATCTTTATTCAGTTGCTCATAACAACGGCAAGGAAGACGCATTTCGCGCCGCCCGTCGCAATCATTCCGTGGGGTTTGCCGCTGTCGTAATACAGACAGTCGCCCGCGTGCAGGATTTCGATATTGCCGTCGATATTGCATTTCAGGCTGCCTTCGAGAATAAAATCCATTTCCTGACCGTCGTGACTGCTCAGTTTTATTTCGCAGTTCTGTTCCTCTTCGGAAAAAGGAGCGGTGACTACGAACGGCTCGGCAATTCTGTTTTTGATAAACTGCGCGACGTGCAGATACTCGAAACCTTCGCGGCGTTTCAGTTTCATACCGTGTCCCGCGCGGACGATGGAATAGGCGTTAAGATTGGGGGTTTTCCCGACAACGAGTTCGGTAATGTCGATATCGAGACGCTTTGCGCAATTGTAGAGCAAAGTAAAAGTAAAATCGCGGTTGCCCGCCTCGTAATCGAGATATTCGGCGACGCTTATTCCGGCGCAGGAAGCCATTTCCTCGGGGGAAATATCTTCCATTTCGCGGATTCCTTTCAGTCTTTCGGCAATTTCTTGTATTTCAGTCATATTTTTTACCTCTTATCTATTGTAAGATAAAAGAGCGGTCCTGTCAAACGCTAAATGCGTCAGGTTGCGGTTGCGGAATTGCCGCAACGCGAAAACAGGCCTCCGCAACCGCTGTCGTCGCATACTAGTACCGCCAGGGTGGTGGCAAGAAGAACGGCAAGTTCGGTGCCTTCTATTTCGCCGTCGCGTCCGAAAAGAAGCATAATAATGAAAATATATAAAAGCCAGTTGTCGTCAAACATAAATACACCTCTGCAAATCTCTTAAAAATACAATATGCGACAATAAAACGCAAATTAACAAAAACGGTTATATTTTCTTTGAAGTATAATGGGGACAAGGAAGGTGAACGATGCCGATTTTAGACGTAAAAACACAGACAAAAGTCAAATACTACGTGCCGGGCAACGACGTGCTTACCGAATTGTCCGACTTGTTTTCCGTGTTGTCGGACAGCACGAGAATAAAAATATTATCCGCCGTATGCATAAGCGAAATGTGCGTGTCGGACCTCTCGGAAATTCTCGATATAAATCAGACCACCGTTTCGCATCAGTTGAAAATACTTCGTTCGACGGGAATCGTTAACGCCAGAAGGGACGGCAAGACGATTTACTATTCTCTCGCCAACCGGATTATACCCGAAATAATGCGCTTTGGCACTCTTTATCTCGGATACTATTAACGGGCTCAGACAGGCATGACGGCTTTTTTTTGCTTTTTTATTGACACGGCGCTTTTTTTTCGGTTATAATCAACGTATGGCATATCGCCAATAACGGAGGATTATATGAATAAAAACGAATTTGTCGGCGCAGTCGCCGCGAAAGCAAACATCTCACAAGCCGCCGCTAAAGAAGCAATCGACGCAGTTCTTCAGGTAATTGCGGAAGCATTGAAAGACAACAACGATGTCGCACTCGTAGGTTTCGGTACGTTTAAGGCAAAAGAGAACGCCGCAAGAAAGGGCGTCAACCCCGCTACCGGCGCAGTCATCGATATCCCCGCCAAAAAGACAGTGGCTTTCAAGGCGGGTAAAACTCTTCTTGAAGAAATCAAATAATCTTCAAAAACGGGATACCACCGCAATCGCGGTGGTATTTTTTTACTCTTTTAATGTCGAAATCTCTGTCGAAACGATAAAATATCCGAAAACTGTTGACGAAACGGGTCGGTTTTTATAAAATTAAGGAAAAAGATAAGGGAAGGATTAGTTTGAAAAAGGCCAAAGGCGCGCGTTACGCCTTAATTTTGCTGGCACTCGGCATTTTACTTTTTGCCGCATGCGACAGAATTCAGAGCACAGAATTTTATACCGTAAGCGGATACGTAGAAACGGACGCGGGATACGATAATATCTCGGTTTACGTCAACGACGTCGAAAGCGACTTTAAAATCGCCGACGACGGTTCGTTTTCTTTCGGCAATCTGAAACCGGGCGACGTCGTTTCGTTCCGACTGAAAGGATACGAATTCAATTCCTACACCGTTTACCGTTCGTCGGTCGACGGCGTTCAGATTTGCGGCACGCGCAAAAAGATTTTTATCAATATCAGATACGACAACAAAAAGGGTCGCGTTTCGGGCGGCGGACAATACGAATACGGAGACGAGGTCGTGCTGTCTTTTTATCCCGGGGAGGGTTGCGAATATAAAGGATTGTACGAGAACGGCGTTCTTGTAAGCGACAGTGAAACGGAAGTATTCACGGCGGAATCTTCAAAAGAATATACGGCGGAATTTGCGCCGAAAACACACGAAGTGAGAATCGTCGACGGAAGATATCCTTTATCGGAGGGCGAAATTATCAAAGCGACGCACGGGGAAACGATAAACCTTCGCGCGGACGACGATGATAACTTCGTTTTTGCATACTGGAAAATCAACGGCGAAAACACACCCGGCAAAGATATCGGGTTTATCGTAAACGACGACGCGGTTATCGAAAAGATTTTTCTGAAAAGGCTCGATAAGCCGACGATAGTCAGATACGGAAACGAAATCCGCGTTTCTCTTCCCGAAGGAACCGAAGAGTACGACATCGAGATAGACGGCAACGCCGGCGATTTTTATGTGTGCGAAGAGGAAGGAGAGGTTTCGCTTGACCTTAAAAAATCGTCGGTAACGAGCGGAAGGCACGAAATCGCGGTTGTCGTAAGGGGAAAGGATTCGGGAGAAAACGAAGAGACTTTCTCATTCGACTACGAAAGGCCTCCCGACGCGCCTAAAACCGCGGGTATACTCGTAGGGGAAACCGAAATCTTTTTCGTTTTTTCCGCCGTGCCAGCCGCAAAATCTTACGACGTCGAAATCAACGGCGAAAGAAAAAGCCTCTCGGACTTCAAATACGTTGTGACGGCCGAAGAAATATCCGTTCGCGTGGATTGCGTTTTCGACTTGCCGGGCAATTATCGTTTCCGCGCGTTCGCCAAAGGAGACGGCACGGAGAGCGACCCGAGTGACGCGGCGTATTACGACTACTACGGACAAATCGACGCCCCGGGGGTTAAAGCCGAGGGCTATACTCTGATTCTGACGCATCCCATTGCCGACGCCCAATTACGCGTGGAGATTAACGGCGTTACGGTTTACGAAGGAAAGAGCGGAAGAGTCGACCTGAAAAAGTATATTACCGAAGAGGAGGCGGAAATCAGGGTTATCGCAAACGCTGACGGGATGAAATCCGCACAAACGACGGTGAAAATAAAATTTACGGACAAAGGGGAAGAAAACCAATGAAAAAGACAGCGATAATATTTCTGATTGCGGCAGCGGCCGTTTTCGCGTTAACGTGTTTTCCTTGCGAAGCGTCCTATGCGGCGGAAGGGAAAGTTTTGCCTCCCGAAAACGTTAGTCTGGTTTGCGACGGGACCGACTATTACGTTATCTGGGAAGCGGGATATAACGAGGGATTCGTCATAACGATAAACGGCGCGAACGAAACACTTCCGAAAGACTGCGACAGATATCTTCTGCCTGACTGCGCCGCGGAAAAAACGTATGCGGTAAAAATTAAAACCGTTGCGCCCGACGGAAGGGAAGATTCGGATTTTTCCGAAGAAAAAATCTTTGTGATACCGCTTAAACTTCAGTCGCCCGAAAACATTGTCGTATCCGACGAAAAGATTCTGACGTTCGATGCGGTAAACGGCGCGCTGTCGTATAAGGTCGTTATAAACGGCGTAAAGATTGCCGACGGGACTACGGAAACGAGTATCGACCTTAATCCGTACTTGAAAAGTTCGGGCGGATATCTGATAAAAGTAATGGCACAAGGCGATAACGAACGCATTCTGGACGGTAAGTTTTCGTCGTTTTATTATGAAAACGAACCCGAATTGTCCTCTCCTGCGAATTTGTCCGTATGCGAAATCGACGGCGAGGTAATCGTCAGCTGGGACAGTGTGCCTTATGCGACGGGTTATGAAATAACCGTAAACGGAAATACGCAAAAAACCGAACTTAATCAGGCCGATATTACAGATAAAGTGCTCGTTGCCGATGATTATAACATAAAAGTATGCGCGGTTTCGGACGAGGGATTCAAGCCGTCCGGATATTCCGAAATCACTTATTCCAAAAGAGTCGAACTGTCTGCGCCTCTTCTTATGGCGTCGGAAAACGGAAAAAGAATTACGTGGGAAAAAGAAGACGGCGCTTCCCTTTATGCGATAACGCTGACATTTATGGGTAAGATTATTGACGAGCGAATGGAATACGCCGACACCTTTTACGACCTCACGGACGCGCTATCGAAAAACGGCGCGGGCGAATACGTACTGAGTGTGGCTGCGTTGTCCAACGGCAATTACGACTACTCGGATACGTCTTATTATACGCATAAAGAGTTTCGTAAACTCGCGGCGCCCGAAATTACTTTAAGCGGAACGACCGTAAGTTGGGACGCCGTAGAAAACGCTGCGGATTATAAAGTATGCGTTGACGGAAGGGTTGTCGAAAGCAATTTAGGCGCCACGTCTTTTGATTTTTCCGATTATATTGCGGAATCTAAGACTTATCTTGTTTCGGTATCTTGCAATGCAAACGGCTGGTATCTCGCATCTGACGCAACCGATATCGAATACAAAAACACCGTTAAACTCGGAACACCCGACCTGACGGCCGATAAATCCGTCGTTTCGTGGACGGAAGTGCTCGGGGCGACGTCTTACGACGTAACGATAGACGGAGAGTTTTATGTAAACACGACGGAAAACTCCATTAATCTCGGTGAAGCACTGACAGGAGGAAAAGAGTACGTTATCGGTGTGCGGGCGAAGGCCGACGGATACGAAACGAGCGATGAAAAAACCATCGTCGTGAGAGTTGAAGAAAAGACGGTCGATACGCTGAAATATTCCACCGCTCTTCTGGGAAACGAGGATAAACAGGCGGCCATAATATACGCTGACGGCGAAAAAACCGATTACAAATTCGACTCCGACGGATATCTCGTTCTTCCTTCGGACTTGAAAAAGGTAATTATAGTTTTGTCATCCGAATATATGGCGGAAAAAGTCGCCGGCGCCGTGGAATTATACGCCGAGGTAAATCTCGAAGAATCCGTGTATAACGCAAACAACGACAGTTACGAACTGAAACTGATACCGTATGAATTTCGTTCGTGGGATACCGTTACCGACGTCGGGGCAGACGAAGCGGATTTCATAACGGTTGGCGGAATAAATTATTATTATCACAAAAAAACGGGAGGATATATGCCTTGCTTATGAAGAAAAGCATTGTAATTTGGCCGAAATACTGATATAATTTATCATAAGCGAAAAGAAGAAGGAGTAATTATGAGCGTTGACAGATCGTTGAAAATACAACTTACAGATTACGACGTGAAGGAAATCGCGCCGAAAATTTACAAAATTAACGAATACAATCTTTCGACGATGTTCGTAATCGTAGGCAGCGAGCGCGCGCTGTGCATAGATTGCGGAACGGGCGTCGGGGACTATAAGGCGGTTATCGAAAGACTTACAGAAGGAAAACCTTACGATATGGTTTTATCGCACGGTCACGTCGATCACGCGGGCGGCCGCGAACAATTCGAAAGGATTTTCGTAGGAGAAAAGGATTTAAACATCGTAAAAGAAGCGACGCTTGCTTACCGCAGATTTTACATTCTCGTAATGCGTTATCTGATGTTTTTCAAGTGCATTAAATTCAAGGACGCGATTATGAAAAAAGTCGGGAAAGAACCCGAGCTTATTCCCGTAAAAGAAGGTTTCGTATTCGATCTCGGCGACAGAAAAATCGAGGTATTCGAAAGTCCCGGACATACCGAAGGCTGTCTGTGCTTTTTGTCCCGAAGCGATAAAATAATGTTTTCGGGCGATACGTTCAACCCGCTCGAACTGATGTTCCTCGCCCACGCGACTTCCATAGAGGAATACCGCGAAACTTTAAATAAGATACTTGCAATCGAAGGATACGACCTGTTGTGGCCGTCGCACCTTAAAGACCCGCTGACAGGGAAAGACGGCGAGGCGATAGCGGCTACCGCAGACAAAATTCTTAAACAAAAACATAATTTCTTTTTGCCGTCGATATTCATAAAATCCAAAAACGGTTACAGCATAATATACCGTCCCGACCACGTTCGTCGCAAAAAGAAAGAGCGCAAAAAACAACTTTAACTATTAAAAATATGCGGTAAACTGCGCAAAACGCGCAATTACCGCGTTTTATTTTAAGGAGGCAATATGATTATTTTCGCAAAATACGGAGAATACGACAGGCGCGAACTTATCGACGAATGTCTTACGAGATATCTCGAAACGCTGAAATTGACGAAACTCGAAGGCGAGGTAAAAGAAGAAAAACACCGCAACGAAAAACCCTATTTCAAGGATTATCCTTTCGTCAGGTTTTCGGTATCGCACAGCGGTTCGCTCGTCGTCGTTGCGATGGCGGAAACCGAGGTCGGAATAGACGTAGAGGAGATAAAAGAAAAGCCGTACGGCCGTATTGTCGAAAGAAACTTCACGGCGGGCGAGGCCGCGGAGGTTAAAGACCTTGAAAGTTTTCTGAAAGTGTGGACTAAAAAAGAGGCGTATCTTAAACTTACGGGAGACGGGTTGTCGGGACTCCGTTCGTCCGACGTATCGAAACCTCTTTTTTACGACGGCAAGCCCGTCGAATCCACGACGCTTGCGATATTCGACGGATACGTCGGGACCGTCGTAGCGGAAAGCCAGCCGATAATTTTCGTTCAACTCGATTGACTATCGCCGAGCTTTAATGTAAAATGTAATAAACTCAAGGAGGACCGGCTATGATATTCGAAAAATTGCAGGAAATGCTCGTAAATCAACTTGGAATCGACAAGGATAAAGTAACGCCCGACGCCGATATCATAAAAGATATAGGGGCGGACAGTCTCGATATCGTGGAAATGCTTATGGACGTCGAAAACGAATGGGGAATAACCGTCGACGACGACGCGGTGAAAGACCTTCATACGATAGGCGACATTGTAAAGTATATCGAAAACAACAAAAAATAAGAAAGGCGCAAATTACCTGAAAGGCGGGAAATATCCTGCCTTTTCTTTTGCATAAACCGTCTTTTCAACGAATTTTTCAAAATGAATTGCAGACGGACGGCGCGTGTGGTATAATAACGGTATCTGAAAAATGGAGGATATTATGACAGATTTTGATTTTAAAGCCGCATCCGAAAGTATGATGGACTTTATCAAAAAGGTGGAAACGGAGGTGGGACCGAGACTCCCCGGTTCCGAAGAGGAGCGCCGCGGCGCAGCGCTCATTAAGGAAGAATACGAGAAAAATATCGGAATAAAACCGATATCCGAACCCTTCAAAGTAGCGCCCGAAAGCGGTATCGGCTCAATTCCTTATATCGGAATAGGCGGACTTATCGCGATGATACTTTTCCTGATTTACCCGATAGCGGGCGCAATCGTGGCGGTGCTTTGTTTCGTTTATTTCGGCTTAATGGCAGGATTCTACACCCAGATTTTCGATTTTCTGTGGAAGAAAAAGGACACCGAAAATTTTTATACGGTACAGGAGCCTGCGTCGGGGAAAGTTGACTACACCATTGTGTTATCGGCGCACTACGACAGCAGCTGGAACTGGAATCTCGCAAAGAAAAATCCCAAGACGTTTATTCCCAAAATCGTTTACGGCGTAGTAGGTTTGCTGTCCGTACTCGTTTTCGGTTTTGTGCTCGAGTTTGTAGACGGTATGGCGTTTGCGCAACCGTTGTGGAAAAACGCCGCGACAATCGCAAGCTGGCCGTGGTACGTATATCTTGCATACATATTGCCCATCGTATGCATACCCGGTATTTATTTCGTTACGCAGTTCCTGTCGCACGACAAAACCATCGCCTCTCCCGGTTGTATGGATAACCTCACGGGAATAGGACTCAATCAGGAAATCGCAAAACACTTCAGCGCACATCCCGAGGACCTTCCCGAAAACTGCCGTCTTATCTGTGCGGCAATGGCGTGCGAGGAGTCGGGTCTTCGCGGCTCGCGTGCGTTCGTAAAAAGACATAAGGACGACGGAATGCTTAAAAACTGCTATCAGATTAACGTCGACAGCATTTCCGACGAAGACTATTTCGAAGTTATTCAGGGCGACGCCGTGCAGATGTGCAAATTCGATCAGGAACTCGGCGACATGCTTTACGACAGTCTGCGGGAACTCGGTCTCATCAAAAAGACCGGCCGCATATGGAACCCCGTAGGAGGATGCGACAGCACGCCGTTCTGCCGTGCGGGCGTAAAGACGATAACGTTTGCCGCGCAAAACCCCGTCGCAACCGATTACTATCATACGAGCAACGACAAATCCGACCGTTTGAAGACAAGCGTTTTCGAGGGCGGAATTCAGGCAGTATATATGACAATCAAAAAAATCGGCGAAAAAGAAGCCTCGAAAAAATAATCGTTCCGTATTAACGGGCACGCACTCGCTGCGTGCCTTTTTTATGCCGTTAAATTTTGTCAAAAAAACAAATTGCTTGCAAAACAGATTGCGGTATAGTATTATAGTGATGTTACAATAATCTAAATAAAGCTGTTTAACCGGAGGAAATATGAAAGGCGGTTTTTTTGGTAGATTTCTTACGTTCATACTCGGCCTTGTGGTAGGTATCGTACTGGTAGGCGGGACGCTTGCGGGCGTAGTATATTACGCTGTATCGGCGGTAACCGTAAACGACGTCGAAAAGTATGCCGATACCGAGTTTACTTTTATAGACAAAGACGCCGAGGTCCGCGATAAATCCATACTCGACATATTCGATATGGTAAAAGGCGGCGCCGTTAGCGATATGACGGTTGCGGACGCCAAAAGAATTTTCGGCATCGACGTCGTCGATATTCTCGAAAAGAGCATCGAAATTACCGTTGACGCAGAAAACCGTGAAAAACTCAACGCGCTGAAAGTCTTCGACATTTTCAAGGACGACAATCTCAAGACCGTACTCAACTGTCTTACGCTGGGCGACGTTCTCAAAAAGGCGGGAATAAATACTTCCGACGGCCTCGGAGCCACTCCTCTGTTGCAGGAGCAGATAGACAAACCCGTCATCGACGCGCTTAATACGGTGCTTAAAACCGTCGACCTGAACGTGCTTACCATAGCCGAAATAGAGTACCTTCTCGGTGTGGAAGTCGGCGGCGAAGGCGTGCTTAACGCCATAGACGGATATAAAATCGGCGAATTGAACGGGGCGATTAACAGCGTGCGGCTGGAGCAGGTGCTGCCCGATTTCGACAGGGATTTTTATATTAAAGTTTCCGAAACGAAATACAAGCGCGAAGAGAAAACCGCATTGACTTATAAATCGCTTATTGACGAAGGTTATTTCGTTGCCGCTTCCGACGGCGACGAAAAATATTCGCTTGACGAAAAGACGGGCGTAATCGTAAAGGACGACAACGGAGAATACGCGGTAAATCCCTTAAAGGCATTGCCCGACTTCCGCGAAAGATACTCGAAGGAAGACGGCGTGTACGAAAGCGACCGTAACGGCGCGTATTATATCGACGCCGCAGGTGTGTATTCTTCGGACCGATGCGATGCCGACGGTACGAAAAACGTTTTCGGCGCGTATTATTATCCTTATTCGGAAAGCGTGGCCGGCACCTATTACAGACTTTACGCCGCGGTTAAAACCAAAAATTCCGACGACAAATACGACGTTTCGTTGCAGGACAGAAAATTCGTATCCGAAAGCGAGGCGGGATATTTCGAGGATAGTTTCAAACGCTTCGCGCTTGTGGAAAACGGAGGCGTGCACGAACTTGTCGAGAACGCGACGGGCGATTATGCTCTCGTTCACGTCGGAAAATCCGAACCCGTGCTCAAGGCGCTTGCCGACGAAACGCTCGATACGCTGGACGGCGCAATCGGAGAGATGAGACTCAACGAGGTTATTACCATTGCAGACGACAGTTCCGTAATATTAAAGAAACTTTCAAACGTAAAAATCAACGAATTGGCCGTGAGGGCGGAAAATATCGTTAAAGAAATAAAATTGAACGAGGTTATCGAAATCCGCACGAGAAACTTGCTTGTCGCGGCATCGGACGGCGCATACGTCGCGCTGCCGGCCGGTAAAACCTATTACGGAACTTACAACGTGGGTTATACGGAGAGCAATCCCGACGAAAATATTTATTTCATAAAATACAAGGCGGGCGCAACGGGGCAAAGATATAATATATCCGTTAACGCAAGCGCGGGTTCCATTGCCGCTATGTCCGATATGACTATCGGCGAAATGGCCGATAATTCGCAGGAAGTAATGGAAAATACCGCTTTGCAGGACGTTATCGAAATAGACGGAGACGTTTACGTAAAGACGACGGATACGGTGCTTGACCCGCTTAAAGAGTATTACTATTTCGACGAATCGTCGGGCATTTTCCTCGGATACGACGCAAGCCTCGGCGCGAAAGACGATTATTACGAAAAGATTTACGTCGGTTCGTCCAACACCGTGCTTAAAAAACTCGCCACCGCGACCGTAAGTCAGATAGCAAACGGCGAGACTATGAACAAAGCGGTTAACGACTGCAAACTGGGCGAGGTGACGAGCATCACCGACAATACAAGCCTTATGTGGCAAATAAAAGATACGAAAGTATCGGAATTAGAAAGCACGATACCGGACATAATTTCCGATGCTACCGTGCGTCAGATTAACGAATGGGGAAAACTCGGACTTACCGAAGAACAACTCAATAAGACGGTAACCGATACCTCGTATACGGTAGGCGAAATGAAATTTAAAGACTTTATGACGAGGGCGATAACTCTTCTTGCAACGATTTAACGGAGGGTTTATGTCGTATCACATCAGAAAATACGAAAAAAAGGACAGGGAAAACGTCAGAAAAATTTGTCATCTCACCGCAACCGCCCCCGCATACGTCGATAATCCCGAGCTGGTGGCGACGATTTACGCCGACTATTACGTCGACTACGAACCCGATGGTGTTTTCATCGTCGCTCGCGACGAGGACGACGAAGCGGTAGGTTATATTTTATCGAGCGTCGATTACAAAACCTTTTTAAAGACCTTTGATAAAAACATTATGCCGAAAGTCAGAAAGATGAGCAGATTGCAGGCGTTTACTCACTGGTTTTCGTTCCGACAGAGCCTTATGGACGCAAAAAAATACCCCGCCCATCTTCATATCGATATTCTGCCCGAGGCGCAGGGCAAGGGATACGGCACCGCGCTTATGGACGAACTTATGAAATATCTTAACGAAAAAGGCGTAAAAGGCGTGCATCTCGGCGTAGGCGGAGATAACGAGGGCGGGATTGCGTTTTATAAGAAATACGGTTTTAAAATGATACACGACTTCGGCAAAACGGGCAAGGTTTTCGCCATACGACCTTCGGACGCCGTAAAGGAAAGAAATCTCCTCTGACGGAAAAAACATTTGCTTGACAATAAGCATAATTATAAATATAATAATAAAAAATGCGATGAGAAACAAGAGTAACGCGCCGTTCTCCACAGAAAGACCGTCCCGGGCTGAAAGACAGTCGTGATAAACGCGTGAAAGTGCGGTTTCGAGCATTCGGGGAGGAAATGCCCCGACGCGTGACGCGGCGAACGCGACAATCCTTGTCAGAGGTGGAACAGCGGTAACAACCGTCCTTAAAGGAAACTTTGCGGGCGGTTTTTTATTTATCGACAAAAGGAAATATGAAAGGTTATCTTAAAAGTTATATCGACGCGGCTATGGAAAACGACCCCGCCGCCACAAACAGATTTACCGTGATATTTACTTATCCCGGCGTAAAAGCGCTTATGTGGCATCGTCCCGCGCATTGGCTTTACAATCATAAAATGCGTTTTCTGGCGCGGATTATTTCGCAGAACGTAAGGTTCTGGACGGGTATCGAAATTCATCCCGGCGCAAAAATAGGAAAGGGCGTGTTCATAGATCACGGCGCGGGCGTCGTAATAGGCGAGACGGCGGAAGTGGGAAACAACGTTACGCTCTATCAGGGAGTAACCCTCGGAGGAACGGGAAAAGACACCGGAAAAAGACATCCGACGGTTGAAGACAACGTGGTAATTGCCGCGGGCGCAAAGGTACTCGGGCCGTTTACCGTCGGAAAGGGCAGCAAAATCGGCGCGGGTAGCGTAGTGCTTAAACCCGTTCCCGAAAACTGCACGGTGGTAGGCGTCCCCGGGCGCATAGTAAAACAGGACGGAAAACGCGTTGACAGTCTTAATCTCGTCGAACTTCCCGACCCCGTCCTCGAAGAATTCAGAAGACTGAACGCGCGCATACATCAACTTGAAATGTTGTCGGGCGTGAATTGCGAGAGGTACTCGATTGCGTCCGACGGAATAAACTCCGTTAGCAAAAACGATGATTTAAAAGGAGAAAAGAATGGTTAAAGTCTATAATACGTTGACAAGAAGAAAAGAAGAGCTTGTTCCTATCAACGATAACAAAATAAATATGTATGCGTGCGGCATCACGGTTTCGGGCGACGCCCATATCGGCCACGCATATCAGGCGTTGATATACGACGTTATCAGAAAGTATCTGAACAAGAGAGGTTTCGACGTAACCTACGCCAGAAATTATACCGACGTCGACGACAAAATTATAGCAAAATCCAAAGAAACGGGCATACCTGCCGACGATTATGCGAAAATGATGATAAAACGAATCGACGACGATATGAGAAGATTCGACGTCGACGACCCCGATATTTGGCTTAAAGCAACCTGCAATATCCGGAACATTATCGATTTTATCAAAGGACTTGAAGAAAAAGGTTTCGCATACGCCACTCCCGAAGGCGACGTATATTTTGCGGTAGAGAAATTTCCCGCGTACGGCGCGCTCAGCAACAGAAAAACCGAAGAAGCCTTTTCGGGCGTGAGAATCGAAAACGAAGACAACAAGAAAAGCGCGCTCGATTTTGCGTTGTGGAAATCGGCAAAAGAGGGTGAAATTTCGTGGGACAGTCCGTGGGGAAAGGGAAGACCGGGCTGGCATATCGAATGTTCCGCCATGAACAGAGCGGCGTTCGGCGACCAGATTGATATTCACGGCGGCGGACGCGACCTTATCTTTCCTCATCACGAAAACGAAATTGCTCAGACCGAGGCGCTTACGGGAAAGCGTTTCGTCAAATACTGGATTCATAACGGGCTTATCAAAGTCAACGGACAAAAAATGAGTAAATCTCTGGGTAACAGCCTGCTCCTGTCCGACCTTCTCGATAAATATTCTCCCGAAACCGTAAAACTTGCGCTTTTACAGACGAATTACCGTCAGGATATAAATATTACCGACGAACTTTTCCCGACGGCAGAAAGACATCTTACGGATTTTTACCGCGTGATTCTCGAAGCTGACAAATCGGGTCTTACGAACGAAGGAAAGTCGCAGAATATCGACGACGACTTCGTACGGTGTATGGACGACGATTTCAACACCGCGCTTGCGATAAGCAATCTTTTCGGATATTTCAAAACGATAAGAAAAAAAATCGCGGCGTCAGATTCGTCCGCAATCGCCGATTTAAACGCCATACGCGAAGATTACGGAATATTGGGTCTTTTCCGCAGCGACGCGGAAACGTTCCTTAAAAAATACGACAAAGAAACCGCAGCGGTTTCCGAAGAAGTACCGGACGAAATTATCGATCTCGCAAACAAACGCCGAGAAGCGAAACTTTCTAAAAATTATGCCCTTGCCGACGAAATAAGAAACAAAATATCCGAAAAGGGATTTACGGTCGTCGATACGAAAGAAGGATTTACGGTAAAGAAAAACCAATAATAAAAGAGGTTGCGGAAAAGCAACCTCTTTTTTTAAAAAAGTTATTGACTGTAAATCGTATATGCTATTATAATGAATAATATTAAATTTTTACGAGGATACCTATTATGGCCGATTACGAAAGAATGAGTATCAAAGACATCTTTGCCGAAGAAGTATTTACCGACGAAGTAATGCGAAGGTATATGTCCGAGGACGCTTATCGCTCGCTCAAAGACGTTATCGCCCGCGGAGACGAGCTTCCGAGAAGTATTGCCGACGAAGTCGCTTCCGCAATGAAGACGTGGGCCGTCGAAAAAGGCGCCACGCACTATACCCACTGGTTCCAACCGCTGACCGAGTACACGGCCGAAAAACACGACAGTTTTATATCCGTCGACAAAGAAGGGAAGGTTATCCTCGATTTTTCGGGAAAGAGCCTTTCAAAAGGCGAAGCGGACGCGTCGAGTTTTCCCTCGGGAGGAATCCGCGCAACGTTCGAAGCGCGAGGCTATACCGTATGGGATTGCAGTTCGCCCGCATTCATAAAAAGGTCGAAGGGAGGCGCCGGAGTTCTTTGCATACCTACGGCGTTCTGCGCGTACACGGGCGAAGCGCTTGATAAAAAAACTCCGCTGTTGCGCAGCATGAACGTTCTTAACCGCGAGGTACTGCGACTTCTCAGGCTTCTCGGAGACAAGGATACGAAAAAAGTTACCCCCGTCGTCGGAGGCGAGCAGGAATATTTTCTTATCGATAAAAACCACTATATGCAGCGCGAAGACCTGAAATATGCGGGACGCACGCTGTTCGGCGCTCCTCCCGCAAAGGGACAGGAAAAGTCCGACCAGTATTACGCAACGATACGGGACAGAGTCGCATATTTTATGGAGGACCTCAACAAGGAATTGTGGAAACTGGGAATCACCGCAAAAACCGAACATAACGAAGTGGCTCCCGCGCAGCACGAGCTTGCGCCCATCTATTCGGGAGTAAATATAGCAACCGACCAGAACCAGCTGATAATGGAAACGATGAAAAAGGTTGCCGAAAAACACGACCTGGCTTGCTTATTGCACGAAAAACCGTTTAACGGCGTAAACGGAAGCGGTAAACATAATAACTGGTCGATAATCACCGATACCGGCGTAAATCTGCTCGAGCCAGGAAGCAATCCCGCAGAAAACAGAATTTTCCTTCTGATGATTCTTGCCGTTATCGCGGGCGTAGACGAATACGCCGACCTTGTGAGAATGAGCGCGTCCAGCGCGGGCAACGACAATCGACTCGGCGGCAACGAAGCGCCTCCGTCGATAGTGTCGGTTTTCGTGGGAGACGACCTCGAAAGCGCTTTCGAAACCTTAAAAGAAGGACGGTCGGCCGTTACGAAAGTAAAGGAATATATTAAAATGGGACTTCCCGCTTTTCCCAAACTGAAAAAGGACAACACCGACAGAAACCGCACGTCGCCTTTTGCGTTTACCGGAAACAAGTTCGAATTCCGTATGGTCGGCAGCAGCGCGTCGCTTGCCACGTCCAATATCGTGCTTAACACGATTACCGCCGAAACGGTAAGACGTATATCCGAAGAAATCGAGGAAAAAATCAAAACGAACGACCTTGACCACGTCGTATCCGAAATTATCGTCGACCTTATCAAAAAACACGACAGAGTCATATATAACGGCAATAACTACAGCAAGGAATGGATAGAGGAAGCGAAACGTCGCGGACTGCATATGACAAACAACAGTCTCGACGCGTACAAGTGTCTGCTTGACCCCGAAATCGTCGGATTGTACGAGCGCAACGGCATTCTTACCGAAAAGGAACTTGCAAGCCGCTATGAAATATTTGTCGACAACTATACGAAAACCATAAACATCGAAGCGCTTGCCATGAGAAACATAGCAAGAAAGCAGATTCTTCCCGCGGTTATACGCTCGGAAGGAAAAATGGCGGCGTATCTTAAAGACCTGAGAAAAATCGACGCAAATCTCGGTAAAGCCGAGGAAAAGATTATCAGAGAAACCGACTCGCTGATAGTGGAAACCGAAATCCGCACGACCGAACTCGAAAGAGCCATCGACAAAGCGAAGATTATCGGGGATACTGTCAAAAAGGCCGAATGTTATCGCGATTGCGTCCTGACGGCTATGAACAAACTTCGCGAGAGCGTCGACGCTCTCGAGCTGATTACCGAAAAGAAAGAGTGGCCGTTCCCGTCCTACGGCGATATGCTGTTTTACGAGTAAAAATAATGACAGATAACGAAAAAAACATTTCAGATTGCGAAAATCGTTGCGTAAAGCCCTCGGAAGTCGATTTAAAGCGAGCGGGCATAATTACCGATACCTTTGTGGAAAAGGTTGAAAACGCCGCTTCGGTGAGAATAGGCTCTAGTGCCGAGGAGAAAAAAAGCGCAGTCGTGATTCGGGATTTTTACAATAAAATTCTCGGACTTCCCGCACGGCAGGAGCCTTTCACGGTGATGCCTCTCGCAGGGCGTTTCGGCGTGCCTATTTACGGCGTGATTTACGCCGTCGCGCTTGCGTTTTATATTATAGGGATTCTTGTCGACGAGAAAAACGTATCCTATGCGTTTCTTGCGCTTGCGCTTGTAGTCTCGGCAGCGGCCGCGGCGATGATAACCGTGCAGGTATTGCTTAACCGTAATACCTTCAACGCATTGTTCCCTAAGCGCACGTCGTACAACGTTTTATCTTCTATAGAGCCCAAGGGCAATCCCGAATGCACGCTGATAATAGGCGGACATTACGACAGCGATATGGACAGATCCGACCTGTTGACGTTTCTTAAGGACAAAAATCTTCCCTCGTGGTTGTCGGGACTTTTAAAGTCGTTGTCGCTTGCGAGTCTGCCCGTATTGTTCGTGCTTGCGATAGTTGCGATGTGTCTGCCCGGGCGGAATGCCGGCACAAAGGCCTTTCTGTTTCTGTTTCCGACAATATTCTGCGGACTTGCGATATTTTATCTGATAACCGCTTTCAGCTACAAGAAAAAGAAGAACGGAAGCGTGGGCAGAGAGGGGTTGCAGGCGGCGGGTATTACGCTTGCAGTTGCGGACTATCTGAGACTTCATCCCGACCTCGTGCCCGATAATTTCAGGATAGTGCTTGCGTGTTTCGGCGCAAAGGAATGCGGAGCGAAGGGAAGCGAGCAGCTGATACTGCAACATTACGGACGGGATTCCTTTTTAATCAACCCGGTGTTTGTTAATTTCGCGAAGTTGGGAGAAAACGGAAATACGGTGATACAGGGCGACAGAAAATATAAAAACATGTACGACCTGAAACTCAACAACGTTGCTTTCAACGCGTTAAAAGACGCCGGACTGGACCCTTCGTTTGCATACAGCAAGGACCTGTTTACCGACAGTACGCCTTTCGCAAAGCATAAAATACCGACGGTGACGGTTGAGCTGAAAAAAGGCGATAACGAGTTTTCGGGCGTATATAACGAGGCGTTCGAGGGCGCGCTCAACGTTACGCTTAATACCGTCGACTATATGAAAAAGCGACAGGACCGCTATAAAGGCGCCGAAAAAGAAATAATGTAATATCAAAAGAAATAAAAAAGCTGCGTTTCCGACGCGGCTTTTGATTTAATCGGATTTAATCAGACGTCGAGTTTCAACCATTCGCCTTTCAGTTTTCCCGTTTTTTCAAGGATAACGCGAAGAGCAAGAGAAACCACGGCGGGAATAACGAACATCAGGAAGATTATCGCAAGGGCGATTTTCCATCCGGGAAGCACGCCTGCCGAGGCGTTTATTACGCCGAAAACGCCTACGAGACCGCTCGTGCCCATACCGCCGCCGGAGGCGTCGCACATAAGACCGAAAGCGCACGTGGCGAGAGGACCGGTAATCGCCGACGCGATAACGGGCGGCAAAAAGATAATCGGGTGTTTCATGATATTCGGTATCTGCAACATGCTGGTGCCTATGCCTTGCGAGATAAGACCGCTTAATCCGTTTTCCTTGAAACTCATCACGGCAAAGCCTATCATCTGGGCCGCACAGCCCACAACCGCCGCTCCTCCCGCAAGCATCATTGCTTCCGACGTGGAACCCGAGGCGATGGCAAGCCATATCGCCGCGCTGGACGTAGGCATCGTCAGAAGGACGCCCATTACCACGGAAATCACGATTCCCATGACGAAAGGCTGCGCGGTAACGGAAATTTCGATGAATTTCTGAATGACTTTAATCAGCCAGATTGCGGGATATGCCACAAACATAGAGATAAAGCACGTAAACATAACCGTTAAAGGCACGATTAGAATATCCAGTTTTGTTTTTCCCTGAACGCGCAAAACCGTTTCGAGGGCAACCAGAGTGCCGACGTACGCTCCTATCGGGTTGCCGGGAAGGCCCAGTCTGACGGTAGTAAAGGCGGTAACGGTATTTAATAACGAAAACGAACCGGCGTGCGCCGATGAATAGACCGTATCGGGAAGAAATGCCCCTGCAAAACCCGCAACCGCACAGGCAAAAATAACGAGGTCGGGCGCCTTGAGTTTCTTCGCGATGCCCACGCCGATACCCGCGCCCATCAGAGTGCAGGCTATATTGCCGATAAGTATGAGGGCGGCACCGAAACCGCTCGATTCGCCGAACCACTTGCCTATCTGTTTTAAAATCGTACCCGCGATAAGCGTAACGAACAGGCCCTGCGCCATACCTGAAAACGCGTCGATAAAATAACGCGTCGCAAGTTTTTTAAGGATGGTTTTCCATTTCTTTCCGTTGACGTCGCCCGCGGGGACGTAAGGCGGATTTGTTTCGATATCTGGGATTACCGGCGGATTATTTTCGCTCATAGTTCACCTTTTCGATTGAGTTAGTAAAAGTTTATAGTTTTAATCGGGTATTGTCAACTTTTTACGCGCAATTACCGCGTCATGGTTAAAAGAAAAGCGTCGGTTTTTGACCGACGCCGTAAATTTATTTGTTTTCGTACACCCGCCAAAGAAAATCTTTTTCCTTTTTAAGCACTATGCGCGCCGCGGGCATCCAGAGTTTCAGATTGTAGTCGTGGAAGGAGTTAAGCGGCTCGTAAGAGCAGAAGTATTCGTATTTCACGCCGTTTTCTTCAAGGGCTTTGCGAAGTTTTTTGCTGCCGCAGTTGGTAAATACGTCCTGAATGCCGTTGTTGAGGAAAAGGCGGGGGAAGTCGGGCGTAACGCCGTTAAAAACCTGCAACTGCTCGTAATAGGGATATTCCGATTTAAGTTTTTTGTAATTTTTGATACCCGTGCAGTGATACGTCATCGTGCGTATAACGGGAAGGTTGATTATCTTGCCTTCGAAATCGATTGCGGGGCAGTTGAGAATAGCGCCTTTTATTTTTATTTCGGGCACGTCGGGAAGGCCGAGTTTCTCGCGGTATTCGGGACGAGCCTGACAGTTTATCGTCGCGACGGAAAGATGACCGCCCGCGCTGTCGCCGGAAATCACGAGATTATCGAGGTCGAGGCCGTATTTCACCGCGTTGTTCACAATCCACTGCAAGGCCTTATAAACCTGTTTCATATAATCGGGGAATTGATATTTCGGCCCGAGACAGTAGTTTATATTTATGGTAAACGCGCCCGTACGCGCCATATGCTGGCAATAGGACCTGCGCATTTTTTTATCGCCCGTAATCCAGCCGCCGCCGTGAATCATAAGAAAAACGGGAAATTTGCCCGGCGTGAGCTTTCCGCGCTGGTTTTCGTCGTAGATTATGTCGAGTTTACCCGTTTCGGGCATATCCTCGTCGTAAACTATATCTTTGATTTCGGTAAGTTCTTTACAGGGAAAACGGTTGCAAAGAACGTATTTGATACAATCGTCGATATAAAAAACCGTGCTTAAAAGAGACATAATTATCCTCCGGAAATCTGTTATTATAAGTATAATAAAAATTTTCGGGATATGCAACAAAATTCGGATAATTGTCATAAGCCGCGAGAAACGGCATAAAATCGAGAGGGGATTGCCGCCCCGGGCCCCTGTTTTAAAGGAATAACCTCGGTAATTTCTTTACACAAAAAAGCAAGTGTATAATTTATTTTTTTTATGACGATTGCGTTTTGAAAAAAACTGCCTTTATGGTAACATTAAATTAATAAAAATAAAAAAAAGGGGGTTTTCCCATGGACAACATCACCAAGGCAAAAATCAATCTGTTTGCTGTTCTCAGGAACCTTGAAGATTTGTGCGAAATGGATTCCGTCTCGGCAGATATCGTCAAGGACACAAAAATCTCGGTTCAGTTTAACGTGCCCGACGTCGGCAGCGCCACGTTGGATTTCGACCACGGCAAATGCAAGTTCACCCGCGGTAAAAAACACGCGGCATTGCAATTGTTCTTTACTTCGGCGGAGCATTTCAACAATTTAATCGCGCCCCCGAAAGATAAAAACGGTAAACCGAAAACCGTTATTCCCATTTTTTACAACGTTTTCAAAGTGGGATTTTTGCTTAATCAGTTCACGAAGCTTGCCGACCGTCTGAGTTATTATCTCCAGCCGGCGCCCGACAAGGCGGAGCAACTTCTTGCCGACCCCGAATACTTCCGTGTAAATACGGTTCTCACTTTATATACCGCATTGTTTGCTCTTTGCGAAGTTGCCAACAGCGACAAAGTCGGCAAATTGTGCGCAAAGCGTATGTGCGACGGTAAAATTGCCGCGGGTATTCCCGGAGGACCTCAGCTCAATATCGAGGTCAAAGACCACAAACTTTACGGCGCAAAAGGCGCAATCGACGACTGGTCGGCGCAGATGTACTTTGCGGATCTTCAGTTCGCTCACGACATTTTAAACGGAAAAGCTTCGAGCTTCGGCGGAATGGGCAGCGGACAATTCCAGGTCAGAGGCCGTCTCGATATGCTTGAACAAATGGCAAAGATGCTCAATATAGTCGGCGCATATCTCGCTTAAGGAGGAATATTATGAATCTCGTTTACGAACCCAAGAAAATCATTGACGTATCAAAAAGTCAGGCCACTTTCAAAAGGGCTCTGAACTGCATTCCCGCAGGTATTTACGGACATCTCGGACCTTCCGAAGGATGTATGGTACCCGTTTCGTCCTATCCTCTTTATATGGATCACGCGCAAGGCGCGTATATCTGGGATATCGACGGCAACAGAATTATCGACTACATGTGCGGTTACGGCCCCAACTATCTCGGATATAACGACCCCGACGTCGACGCGGCGGCGGCCGTCCAGAGGAAAAAGGGCGATTGCACGACGCTTATCAGCGATATTACCGTCGAGTTTGCGGAAGAAGTCTGCAGCACGATAAACATGGCGGACTGGGCGTTCTTCGCCAAAAACGGCAACGACGTTACTCAGTTTGCGATGATGATTGCGCGCGCCTATACGGGCCGCAAAAAAATGGTGCTTACCAAAGGCTGGTATCACGGCGTATCTCCCTGGACGCAGAAACTCGGATATTCGGGCATAGTCGAAGAGGACGTATGCAATAACCTCTATATCGAATGGAATCATCCCGAGCAGTTCGAAGCGCTGTGCAAACAGTACGACGGACAGATTGCGGGCTTTATTTCCCAGCCCTATCAGCACGGCAACTTCTGCGATAACGAACTTCCCGCCCCCGGATACTGGCAGAAAATACGCGAAATCTGTGACAAATACGGCGTAGTTCTTATTATCGACGACGTGCGCGCGGGCTTCCGTATCGATATCAAAGGTTCCGATTACCATTACGGCATCAAATCCGACCTGTCTTGCTTCTGCAAGGCGATAGCAAACGGCTATAACGTATCCGTGCTTTGCGGCAACAAGAAACTTCTCAACGCGACTTCCGACGTCGCTTATACGGGAAGTTACTGGCTGTCCGCCGTTCCTTTTGCGGCGGGTATCGCGACGCTTCGCAAAGCAAAAGCGTTAAACGCTACCGAAGAAAACGCCAAAAAGGGCAAAAAACTTACCGACGGCCTTAAAGAAATCGCAAAGGACAACGGTTTCGATTTAAGAGTTACCGGCGAGCCGGGCATGTTCTATCTGCGTCTTGCAAACGACCTGCCTTCGCGCGTAATCCATCAGGATTGGGTATGCGAATGCGTCAAACGCGGCGTATTCTTCACGAGCCATCACAATCACTTCATAAACTATGCCCTCAGCGACGAGGACATTCAGTACACCTGGGAAGTTGCGGACGAGGCGTACAAAGTAGTACGCGAACGCTATCCTCAGGCGGAATTCATAAAATAATCTCAGGAGGAATCAATTATGGCTTTAACTAAACAAGAGTGGATAAGGCTTGAAGAGAAAGCCGACGAGTTGCGCAAACTCTGCGTTTACACCACGCATTGTTCGAGCGGACACATCGGCGGCAGTATGAGTGCGGCAGACGTTCTCACCGCGCTTTACTACAAGTACATGAACTTCGACCCGAAGAATCCCGACGATCCCGACCGCGACAGATGCATCGTCTCGAAGGGACACATCGGCATTTTCCTGGCGGGTATGTTCGCCGACCTCGGCCTTATCGACAAGGAAGAACTCAAGACGTTCAACCTTACCGGCAGCCGTCTCGGAATGCACCTCGACAGCAACAAGGTCAAAGGTCTCGACGCCTCGACCGGCTCTCTGGGACACGGACCCTCGCTTGCTCTCGGTATGGCTTATGCCGCACGTCTTAACAAACAAAACTACACGACTTACGTTATGACGGGCGACGGCGAACTCGACGAAGGCTCCTGCTGGGAAGCGTTCATGGCGATTTCGCACTTCAAACTCACCAATCTCGTAACGATTATCGACCGCAACCATTTCAGTATCGACGGCAACACCGAAGACGTTATGGCGCTTGAACCGCTTGCGGACAAGATGACGGCGTTCGGTTTCGATACGAAAGTTATCAACGGCCACCGTTTCGACGAAATATGCGAGGCTATCGAATATGCAAAGAAAGCCCCGAAGGGCAAACCCGTATGCATTATTTCCGACTCCGTAAAGGGCGCGGGAATGAAACTCACGGCGGGCAATTTCAAATGGCACTACGGCGCCATCAACGACGAAATGTACGAAGTGTGTCTGAAAGACCTCGACGAATACAAGAAAGAGAGAATCGCGGTAGCGGAAAAGGAGGGTATATAATATGGCTGGCGGATTAGTTTATACAGCGCTTGAAAGCACTTCAATGGCCACGGCGGAAATCTACGGCAAAACTCTCGTCAAACTGGGCGAGCAGAATCCCAAAATCGTAGCACTTACCGCAGACCTTAAAGGTTCAACCAAAATCGGCGACTTCGCGGCGAAATTCCCCGAAAGAACGATAAACGTCGGTATTGCCGAACAGAATATGTACGGCATGGCGGCGGGTCTCGCGAAATGCGGATTCATTCCTTTTGCGTCGTCCTTCTCGGTATTCGCGTCTCTCCGTTCGCTGGACCAGATTCACACAGATATCTGCTATCAGAACGTCAACGTGAAAATAATCGGCACGCACGGCGGCACTTCGTTCGGACAGGCGGGTTCCACCCACCACGCAATCGAAGACTTTGCGGTTATCCGTTCGCTTGCAAACATGACGCTTATTTGCCCCGCCGACGGTATCGAAACGGGCAAAGCGGTTGAGGCAGCGGCAAACACCGAAGGCCCCTTCTATATCCGTATTAACCGCGGTTTCGATCAGACCGTTTACGCAGACGACAAATACGATTTCGAAGTAGGCAAAGCCGTTCTTCTTAACGAAGGCAACGATATCACGATTATCGCTTGCGGTTCCTGCGTATATCAGGCTGTTCAGGCGGCGAAGATTCTTAAATTCGACCACGATATCAACGCCCGTGTTCTCAACATGCACACCATTAAACCTATCGACAGAGAAGCTATTCTGTCGGCGGTTAACGAAACGAGACGCATTATCACCGCTGAGGACCATTCGGTTGTCGGCGGCCTCGGCAGCGCCGTTGCGGAAGTCGTCATCGAAGCGGGCAAAGCGTGCGCGTTCAGAAAACTCGGCATTCAGGACCAGTTCAGTAAAATCGGTCTGCACGAAGACCTTATGGCAATGCACGAAATCGACGCCGAAGGCATCGTGAAAAACGCTCTCGAAGTTATCAATCAGGACTTCGAAAAAGAAGGCGTTCACGGTTCCGCCGTCAAAACGGAAGGCGCCGGAAAAGCGGCTTCCGCCGTTAAACTTGCTCCTCAGGGCGCAAACTGGGTTGACGAGGTATAAATTATGGCAATGACAGCAGGCGATAAATACGCGCTGAGACTTTTCTTCTTCGCGGCGATTCCTCTGGCAAAAACCGTTGCCGAAAACGACCCGAAATTCGTAAAGAAATTCAAGGGTAAAAATTTCGTTTTCCAAATCAGCGTTTTGTCTCCGGAATTCAAGAAGACGGGAAAACTTTCGACGCATTTCGTCGTCAAAGACGGCAAGTGGGAAACTCACACCGGCGAGACTCATCCCCGTCCCGACGTCGAACTGGAATTTTCAAATCCCGATAAGTTCATTCTTTTCTTCACGGGAAAGGGTATGCCTCTTCCCAAAATCAAAGGAGCGCTTGCGCATCTTCCCACGTTCGTCAACATTCTGATGACGCTTCTGAGAATGGCGGGTCTCCTTCAGGCGACGGACGTCCCCGCAAAACCCGAAGACCAGGAACTTCTCGTGCTTTTGTATATCAATCTTCTGACAGTGGGCGTAAGCCAGCTCAACAGGGTGGAACATCCGGGAGTAAAGGCTTTCACCACGGGAAGTCCCGACCGCGTATATGCTTTTGCGGTAACGGGATATGAGAAACTTCAGGGATGGCTCCGCGTGAAAGACGGACAGACCGTTTCCGGCAGAGGAGAGTGCAAGCGTTGCAAACCTTTCGTATGTATGCGTTTCGACTCACCTAAGCACGCGCTCGAAATCCTTATGAGTAAAGCCGAAATGATACCCTATATGCAAAACGGATATCTTACCATCGAAGGCGCGCCCGAATTCGGCAACGAGCTTTCGATACAGTTGTTCACCGTTGCGTACTACGCGCAGGGAACTTATCTCGACGATCAGAAAAAACAATAAAACGTCGTATATTATAAAAACCCTCCCGGATTTCGGGAGGGTTTTTATATATTAAATCTTAAGAGGTTGTGTGCAAAAATCAGATGCTGTAATTTTCCGAAGACATACGTTCTTCGTGCTCGGCGTCGATGAGCTTCAGCGTAGAGTTTAGTTTCTTATTGCACGCTACGTACAGAGTATATGCCGCAAGTCCGACTATCTTTACCGAGGAATGAAAAATATTCGAAGCGTTTATCGCCTGTATTTCGTTGTCGGGATACAGGAGACTGCCGAACGGAATGAAGTCCATTATGCCGTAAACTACGGCAAACAGTATGCTTGCAAGACCCATTCTGAGATAAACCTCGCCGTATTTCGCGCTCTTTTTCTTTCCTGCGGCAATTATTATTCCGAGTATCAGTAAAGCGGCGACCGTAATCCCGTCAACCGTTTCGTATGCAATGAAAACCGAATGCTGTTTTTCGGGATAGAGCGAGCCGAACGCCTCGATAAAGGGAAGGACGACGAGATGTATTAACATAAACGTCACTGCGATTATCGCCGGTTTTACGATACGGGGTTTGAATTCCGTCTCTTCTCCGGCAGGAAGGAGGTTTTTCTTTTTTTCGTGACGAGAGTGAGCAAGGAAAATGCCGTATTCGATCACAACCCGCAATGCGAGAATAGTCATACCGATGTCTTCGATAAACGGGGTTTTTATGCCGATGAGTCTCAGAGGCGCCCAGAATAACGTCACTTTGGTATCGTAATTGAATACGGTAAGGAATATGCACGCCACTATCGACGATACGGCGGACGTGTAAAAATATCTGACGTGTCTCGTGTGGCTGTGAAAATTGAGAAAAGTGAGTAAAAGACAGGTGAACGCATTTGCAAGATAAAGAGCCGCTATTGCCGATACCCACGGTATATACGTGCTGGCCGTGGTATAGTCCGATAAAAACGTGTAGTTCTGTACGTTGAAATGCACGAGAGTAATCCAGAAAGCCACAATTTCGGTGGCTACGTAAAGTATTTCTTTTTTATTTGAAAAAGGAGAAAAGTTTCTGAAATCTATGTAGCCGAGTACGAAAACAACGGGAATGCCAATCAGCAATACGAGATTCACGATTGCGGCCGCTTTCACGCTGTCTTTTGAAATAGCGAAAAGGTTTACCGCGCTCAGAACGGCAAACACGGCCAGAAGAAACCAATATATGTTAAGCAGCGCTTTTCTTTTTTCGTCAGAAGTTTCTCTTTCCATATAACAATTAAATGCTATCATAATTCGGCGAAAAATCAAAACGATTTAATTAAGACGAATTGTAAATAATGTATAAATTTTTGACATTAATATACAATAAACAATATTATGAGAAAAATTACTGTTGCATTAATTACGTTTATGACAGTGTGCTTTGCAAGCGGTTTTTCTTCTGACGGACGGCAGTCGGCGCGGGCATTCGATATCTACTCTGTTTTTAAGGAAGGGCATCTTCGCTTTTACGAAAACGAGTTGGCGAAAGAAAAGGTGTACAGTCGATATAGCGACAGCGAACTTGACGAAATGGCACATAAACATAATATTTCGGTCGATAAACTAAAGAAAATAATGGTTTTTCAGCATATGATGCATACGGTCGGCAAAGAGTATTCGATTGACGACGTTCTGAAAGCAAGCAACAGACAAATTGTCGGCGATCTGAAATCATACGTCGAATTTCTGAAAAAAACGAAAAGCGAAGAGGAACTGAAAGAACTGGAAATTAAGTTTAAAGAAGCGGGGAAAGAATAAAAAAGGTTAAGGCAAGCGCCTTAACCTTTTTATAAACAGAAACGTTATTTTTTGTAAGTTTTGTTGAAGTATGCGACGGATAAATCCACGGAATATTCGTCGGCGCCCGTTTTCTTGACGGTTTCGCGCTCGATATATTCGCGGCATCCGTTTTCAAGCGCGCGGCACGCTTCGAAAGCGTCTTCCATCGTTTTGCCGCAGACGAAGACGCCGTGGTTTGCAAGAAAACACGCGTTGCGTCCTTCAATTGCGGCAAGGGCGTTTTTCGTGAGTTTACCGGTGCCGGCAAGACCGTATTTCGCGCATTTTACGTCGCCGCCGAGATATTTTTTCATATTATCGTTCATAGCGGGCAACGAGAGATGAGTGCTTGCAAACGTCGCGCCCCACGTGGGATGACTGTGAAGAACGACGTTTATTTCGGGTCTTGCGCGAAGAATCGCCGCGTGAATTTTTCTTTCGCTGGTCGGTTTTCTCGGACCCGTCCATTCGAGGGTTTCGATATCGACGACGGGAAGGTCGTCGGGCGTCATTACGACGTAGTCGAGTCCCGAAGGGGTTACGAGGGCGTGTTTATCGTCTATGCGCACCGAAATATTGCCCCACGTGCCTTGCACGAGGTTTTCTTCAAGCATACGGATGCCCGCGTCTTTTACCATTTGTCTCAATTCCTGTTCGGTATAAGCCATAAAAACCTCCTATTCGCGCTCGGCTTTGAGCAATTCTTCCTGGTTGGTCTTGCTGTATTTTTTCATATAGACGACGTGTTCGAGCATCGCGCCGATTTTTCCCACGGGTTTGCAACCGCCGACGGCTTGCGACATAATAAGAGTATGCGCGGCCTTGTCGATGACGAGGCAGGAAGTAAAAGCTTCGTTCAGCGTTTTGCCGGTTGACAGAATTCCTATGTCCGAAAGCAGGCACGCCGTACGGCCTTTAAGCGCTTTTCTTATGCCCGAAATATCGTTGGTTTTTGCCGTTCTTGCGGTGGGACCGACTATCTGCGCCATATCGTCGAGAACGGGCGGTATGGAAACTTTTTTGTTGGCGACGGCAAGCGCGAAAACGGGAGATGTAACCATGACCGCGCCCGTAAGAGGATTTTCTCCGTAAAGTTTTACGTGCATCAGCGCCTCTTTCAGAGTATCCGAAGGGCAACGGTCGGTTTTATCGAAAAACACCTCAATCACGTCTTCAGCGTTCAAATCTCTAAAATTAACGCCCGATTTCGTAATATACATACTGTTTTCGGTCGCGCGTACGCTGATGTTGTTGACGTTGCTTCCGAAAAGATTTTCGTCAAAAACCTTATGCGCGTATTCCACGACCGTGTTTTGAAGTTTTGCGTTCATATCTTCACCTTAAAAAGAGCGGGCGGAAGGTTATTCCGCCCGCGCAACGGTTTTATTTCTTTTTGTCGAAACTGCGTTGAAGTTCGGGCGAGCCCTGCGCTTTGACAAGCGAGAAAACTTTATCGAAGCGTTCGAGAGCGGCGTCGATAACTTCGTCGGTATCGGCCATAGAAGTGTAAAGGCGGCTTCCCGCAAGGGTTACTATTCCGTTTGCCATATACGCGGCGCCCATGTCTTTCATCGCTTCTGCGCGCGCTTCCATTTCGGCTTTGTTTTTAAGAAGTCCGACAGCCGATTTGAGGAAACTGAAACTGCTGTAATCGAAACTCATAGCGCCCGTGCATTCGAGGTGAACGATACTGCCCTGATTGTAAACGACGTAGGGCAGATTGTGTTTTTTGACGAGTTCTTTAAGACCGGCGGCAAGCCTGTCTCCGGCAATACCCGCTTTTTCGCAGGCGTTGTATTTTTCGATTGCTTTGATGCAGCAGTATCCCGCGTAAGCAGACAAGGGGTTTGCCGCAAGAGTTCCGCCGACGTATGCTTTCTTGCCGAGACCCGCAACGCCCGCGGCCATAAGGGAAATATATTCGCGTTTGCCGCCGACGCCGCCCGCAGCGGGATATCCGCCGGCGATGATTTTACCGAAAATGGTAAGGTCGGGTTTGACGTTGAAGAAGCCCTGAGCGCCGCCGAGACCCATACGGAAGCCGGTAACGACTTCGTCGAAGATGAACAGAGCGCCGTATTTGTGAGCAAGTTCGAGGGCTTGTTTATTGTAATCGAAATCGATGGGACGGGTGCCGCTTTCGGGGCCGACAGGCTCCACGATTACGCAGGCCGTGCCTCCGCGGAGTTTATTGCGGCGAAGCATGCCTTCGAGCATTTTGAGGTCGTTGGGGCGAACTTCGTCGGTCGTGCCGAAACATCCTTTGGGAATGCCGTGGCTTTCAAGGAGATTGCGGCTGCCGGGAATTTTAAGACCGTATACCATCTGGTCGGACCAGCCGTGGTATGCGCCGCCTACTTTGATGACGCGTTTGTTTTTGGTTGCGCAACGGGATACGCGGATAGCCGCCATAACCGACTCGGTACCCGAACCGAGCATACGGAACATTTCGCACGCGGGCATGTGTTTATTGATTTCTTTGGCAAGAAGAAGTTCGGCTTCGTGGAAAAGTCCGGTTACCGGACCGCATGATTTTATAAGTTCGATAGCCTGCTCCTGAACCTCGGGGAAGTTGCTTCCGAGGATGGTGGGGCCGCCCGCTTGCAGGAAGTCGAAATATTTATTTCCGTCTGCGTCGTAGAGATAGGCTCCTTCGGCCTTTACCATACACATGGGGAAGGGCTTATTGAAAGCAAGATTGTGCTGGACGCCGCCGGGAATATAATTTTTGGCTTCGGCGGTTATCGCTTTGGATTTGGCGCATTTTTTATCGAAATAATTTTCGACGATATCTTTATACGCCTCGTCCGAAACGCAATAAATGGGTTTACTGGTGAGTTCGTGCAATTCGTTGTAAATATCCTGCGCCTTGGGCCATTTGCCAGGATCGCAAGCATAGCCGTTTCTGCTCATGAGATTGTCCTCCTAACGTTTGATATAATTAATGAATTTGTCTATCGATTCTTTTATTTCCGCCTCTTCGAAAGGTCGGTCTTTAATAAATCGTTGGAATATTATTCCGAAATACGCGCCGAGAACGTAAGCCGACAATTCCTCGGCCGTAAACGTTTCAAGCGCCTTTTTATAACTCGGGTGAGTTTTTATGCGCTCTTCGGCAAGATTGTAAATTCTGACGAAAGAACTCTCGCCTTTGCAGAGGATACCGCGCATAAGAAGATTGCCCGTAAGATAAGGGTAGGGAATGGTATCGTCAACGAGTTTATTGATAAGAGCGGTAATCGAAAATCCGCTGTCCGCGTCGTCCCATACCGCAACGAGGTCGTTGATTTCTTCGGCGGCGATTTGTTCGATAAGGTCGTCGAGAGAAGAAAAATGAGTGAAGAAAGTACTGCGCGACACGTCGGCGCTTTCCGAAATTTCGTCGATGGTAACGTTTCCGAGACCTTTTTCCTCGAAAAGTTTTTTAGCTGCGTGCAACAACGCTTTGTGCGTGTTGTTTTTTTTGCGAAGTCTGCGGGAACATTCAATATCGGCCATAAACTACCTCGTTTAAGTTATTATACCGATTATAGCACGCGGCAGAACCAAAAGTAAAGGATTTTTTGTATTAAAGTACAATTTTGTACTGTGCGGCGCCTTTTGGGAAAATATGAGGTTTTTTCGTTTGACAAACGGGCGTCGGCAATCTATAATAGGCAAATAGATATTGGCATATTATATATATGCCTGATTTTTTTGGAGAAGGAAAATGGAAAAAGAAGTTTTTTTAACTCAGGAAGGTTATGACAAATTAAAACGCGAGTATGACGAACTCAGTTCAAACGGCCGCAAAGAAATGGCCGAGAAAATCAAAATCGCCCGCGAATTCGGCGACCTCAGCGAAAATGCAGAGTACGACGCCGCAAAAGAGGAACAAGGCTTTCTTGAAAAACGCATACGCGAAATCAACGAGATGCTCAGCAATTGCACCATTATCGATTCGAGCAATATCGACACCAAAACGGTAAGCGTAGGTTGCGTCGTAAAACTTCTGGATATGGATTTTGACGAAAAACTCGAATATAAAATCGTCGGCGTATCCGAGGCGAAAATCGAGGACAATCTCATCAGTAACGAATCTCCTCTCGGCAGCGCCCTTCTCGGAAAGAAAAAGGGAGCGGTCGTTACCGTAAAAACGCCCGGCGGAGAGGCAAACTTCAAAATTTTAAGCATTAACGCATAAGAGGTCGATAATGGAAGAAAACAGGATACCGAATACCGAAAGACCCGAGGAAGACATCGGCGAACTTATTAAAGTGCGCCGCGAAAAACTGCGCGAGTTGCAGGAGGCGGGAAAGGACCCGTTCAAGGAAGTCCGTTTCGAAAAGACGGCAATGAGCAGCGCTATCCGCGAAAATTATCCTTCCTATGACGGCAAAACGGTAAGTCTTGCGGGACGTCTCGTCAGCAAGAGAGTTATGGGGAAGGCGAGTTTTGCGCATCTTCTCGACGGCGAAGGGCAGATACAGCTTTACTTCAAACGCGACGTTCTGGGTGACGAGGCTTATGCGGAATTCAAAAAGTACGACATCGGCGACATAATCGGCGTTACGGGCGACGTTTTCACCACGCATATGGGCGAAATAACCGTAAACGTTTCGTCGGTGAAACTGTTGTCCAAGTCCCTGTTGCCGCTTCCCGAAAAATTTCACGGACTTACCAACACGGATTTGCGCTACCGTCAGCGTTACGTCGACCTTATCGTCAATCCCGACGTGAAATCCACATTTGTAAAGCGTTCGCAGGTGCTTAAAGAAATCAGAAACTATCTTGACGAAAAGGGATATCTCGAAGTGGAAACGCCCGTTCTTCACAATATTGCGGGAGGCGCGGCGGCAAGACCCTTCGTAACGCACCACAATACCCTCGATATCGATATGTATCTGAGAATAGCGCTTGAACTTTATCTTAAACGCCTTATCGTCGGCGGATTCGAAAAGGTTTACGAAATCGGCCGTGTTTTCAGAAACGAGGGTATGGACCAGCGTCATAATCCCGAGTTCACTCTTCTCGAACTTTACGAGGCATACACCGACATTCACGGAATGATGGACCTTGCCGAAGGCCTTTTCAGACACGTTGCAAACAAAATTTGCGGTACGGGCAAAATTACCTTCGACGGCGTGGAGCTCGACCTCGACAAACCCTTCGAAAGAATTTCCATGGTCGAGGCGGTAAGAAAATACGCCGGCGTCGATTTCGATAAAATCGAAACAGTCGAAGAAGCGAGAAAAATCGCAAAGGAGCATCATATCGAATTCGAGGAACGCCATAAAAAGGGCGACATTCTGAATTTATTTTTCGAAACTTATTGCGAGGACAAACTCATTCAGCCCACTTTCCTTACGGGACATCCCGTCGAAATCAGCCCTCTTGCAAAAAAGGACCCCGACCATCCCGGATATACCCAACGTTTCGAATTGTTCATTTTAGGTCGCGAGTATGCAAATGCGTTCTCCGAACTTAACGACCCCATCGACCAGCGCGGCCGTTTCGAAGCGCAGATGGAACTTAAAAAACAGGGCGACGAGGAAGCAAACGATATTGACGAGGACTATATCACCGCAATGGAATACGGTATGCCTCCGACGGGCGGAATAGGAATAGGAATAGACAGGCTCGTGATGCTTGTAACGGGCGAAACTACTATCCGAGACGTCCTGCTTTTCCCGACGATGAAACCCATCAAGAAGTAATATCGCATTTAATAAAAACCAAACCCCGCAATCGCGGGGTTTTTATCTGTGAGGAGAAGGGTCGTTCGAGTTGTTTACAATATAATCTGCCGAGGTCAAGCGTTAAATATATCGAAAACGCACCGGCTATCCGGTGCGTTCTTTTTTGATTTGTCAGTTTCCGCTTCTGAATCCCGAGCCGTTTACTTCTTTTGCCTTATTGATATACATAAACGCGTCGGGGTCGACGTCGCGGATAATCTGCTTTAAAAGGGCGGATTGTCTTTTTTTTACGACGCAGATAAGCATTTTTCTTTCGGCATTGGTATAAACGCCTTCGCCTCTGACTATCGTTGCGCCGCGGTGCAGAATCTGAACGATGGCGTCGCCGAGTTCCTCGGCTTTGTCGGAAATCACGTTAAACACCACGCTTGACTGCATACCTGTTGTAATAACGTCGGCGACTTCGCTTGTGATAAACAACGTTATGAACGAATAAAACACGGGGGACGCGACTTTCACGAAAGTTTCGTCGGGGCCGAGACCTTTCGCCGTGATAAGTCCCACGACGCCCGAAAACAATACTACGATACTGTCGAAAGCAAAGATAAGCCAACTTGTGTTGAAGTCGGGTTTTTTCTTGTTGGTGATTTTTCCGAGAATATCAGTGCCGCCCGAACTGCTGTTAGTGAGGAGTGACCCGCCGAGAGCCACGCCGGAGATAACGCCGCCTGCAATCGCCGAAAGAATTGTAAGACTGCTTTCCATATCGTTACCTTTGAAAACGGGAAATTTTACCGCCGAAAACAGCGCCATAAATCCCGAATAGCCCAGAACTATTATGGTAGTATTGAGGGCGAATCGTTTGTTAAGCGTAAAAAACGCGGCGATTACCAAAGGAAGATTAAGAACGAATATGGTAACGGCAGGATTGAATACGCTTTCGGCAAGATGATGATTATAGATATCCACGACGTTATAGACGATACTTGCGATACCTCCTATTCCGCCGGGAGCAAAAGCGTTCGGTACGATAAACACGTACGACGCAATGGCGCGCAGAAGCGCGAACAGAAGCAGAAGGGAATAAAATCCCGTTCCTTTTAAAACTTTTTTAGCCGTCGACTGATTATCCGGAGTATTCATAGAGCGTAATATAATCTTTCAAATTATTTTTGTCAACAAAAAAACCGACGAAAACCGCAAAATCGTCAAAAAAATCCGCGCGCGGGTTAAGCGCGCGCGGAAAAGGTCAGTCCTCGAGTTTTTTCAGTTCGGCATCCTCGGTGGAATCGTCGGGTTCGACCGATTGATGCACGCGCGCTGATACCTCGCTTAAGTCGTAAGTTTTAATTTCGAAACTGCCGTCTTTGTCCATTATTTTCACTTTTACCTGTTGTTTTAAGATGTCGTTGCTTTCTACTACGCCTTCGCCGTCGGGCGTCTTTGCGCGACTGCCTACTTTCGGCATTTTTTTATACATTTCGCTGTAATAGTCGTTTTCGAATTTAAGACAGCACATAAGCCTTCCGCAAACGCCGCTTATTTTGGTGGGGTTAAGCGAAAGTCCTTGTAACTTTGCCATTTTAATTGAAACTTTCGCAAAATCGGGAAGACAGGTGTTGCAGCAGCATGGACGACCGCAGGGTGCGAGGGCGCCTCTCATTTTGGCGTCGTCGCGTTCGTAAATCTGTCTTAATTCTATGCGGTTTCTGAAAACACCCGCAAGGTCTTTGACGAGTTCGCGGAAGTCAACGCGTCCCGCCGCCGTAAAATAGAAAATGATTTTCTGACGGTCGAAAGTGTATTCGACGTCGACGAGTTTCATATTGAGATTGTGCTTTGCGATTTTTTCGTTTGCAATCCGCATTGCCTCGGGGCGCATGGCAAGATTCTTTTCAAGCTGTTTTTTGTCCGCCTCGGTGGCTTTACGAAGGACGGGTTTAAGAGGTTGCACGACTTCCTTGTCGTCGACTTCGCGGTTTGACAGCACCACTTCGCCGTATTCCGTTCCGCGAGCGGTCTCGACTATGGCGGCGTCTCCTTCGTTGAATTGTATATTCTCGGGGCTGAAATAATAAACCTTGCACGAGTTTTTGAATTTAATGCCTACTATTGTTACCGACATTTATATTTTACCTCCAGAATTCCTAAAAGCAGATTTTCGGCAACGCCGACGCTGCTTACGTAGACGTTTAGTTTTTTTCTTTCTTCGTTAATAAGATACAGTATATTCGACAGAGCGAGCAGTGAATAATCCTGCGACATTTCTTTTATTTCTTCCGCGGTGCGCCTGTTCGTGATAAGACGCTCGTCGGTTTTCGCCGCCATCATATCGCGCACGATAAGCGACGCGATATCCAGAAAAACGGGCAATCTCTCTTTATCGAGGACTTTTTCGTTCAGAAACGACGCGACGTCGCCGCTTTTTTTCAGATTTTTGAATACGTTCACGGTTTGCGCGTAGTTTTCGGCAAACGACTTGTCTTCCGCGATTTCTTTTGCGCGGCCCAGCATACCGTCGGCGCAGGCCGCCGCCGTTTCCGCGCTATCGGATGGAAATCCTTCCTCTTTTAAGGCGGACGAAATCTCCTCCTGCGAAAATCTGTCCAGCGTTATCTTTTTGGTGCGGGACTTTACGGTGTCGAGCATCGCGCTTTCGCGGGATACTCCTAAAAATATAGTAACCGTTTTCTGCGGCTCTTCGAGGGTTTTCAGCAGTTTGTTCTGCGCCGCCGCGTTCATTTTATCGGCCGAAAAAACGAAATAGAGCTTATGGTCGCTTTCAAACGGACGGGTTCCGGTATCGTCGATGAGACTTTCAACGTCCTCGACCTTAAGGTTTTTATTGTCCGAATTTATAAATTTCACGTCGGCGTGGTTGCCGTGCAGTATTCTGTGACAGGTAGTGCAGGCAAGGCAGGCGTCGTCTTTGCAGTAAACGGCGCAAGCGACGATTTCGAACAGATTATTCAACGCGAGCGTATCGGGGGAAATCACCATATAAGCGTGCGACAGATTGCCCGTGTCGATATCGTGTTTTATGAGGTTGTAAGCGCGGCTCGATTTGAGCGCGTCGGCAAACTCAATCATTTTATAAGCCCTCTGTCTCTTAACGCTCCGATGATTTTTTCAGACGTATCGGATTTGCTTTCGCACGGCACGATTCTGATAATGCGGTCGGGATATTTTTTTGCGATTTCCGAAAAACCTTCGTAAACCCGTTTATGAAAATCGTCGGTTTCCACCTCGAAACGGTCGCCCATTTCGGCCGCTTTTTTAAGGCTTCGGAACATTTTGTCGTGAGGAAGGTCGATAAATATCGTTGCGTCGACGGGGCAGTCTTTTACCGCCGTCTCGTTCAGCTTTTCTACCTCGTCGATTCCGAGACCTCGTCCCGCCCCCTGATATGCGAGCGAACTGTCGAGATGGCGGTCGCAGATTACGATTTTTCCTTCCGACAGGGCGGGAATAACCGCCTGTTTCAGAAGTTGGGCGCGGGCGGCGGCATAAAGATACGCCTCGCATTCGGGCGTCATATCGACGCTTTCGGGCGAAAGCAGTATGTCTCTGATTTTTTCGGCGACGGGGGTGCCGCCGGGTTGTCTGACGAGAACGGCGGGCTGAGCGGTCTTTTCGAGATATTCCATTAAAAGCCGCACCTGAGTGGATTTGCCTACGCCTTCTCCGCCTTCGAACGTGATGAATTTTCCTTTCATATAACCTCTGTCGTTTTATCTATTGTAACATATATTCTGTCGTTTACAAAACCGAAAACGTCCGACTTTTGCAAAACGTCGGCTATTTCCCGCGTTATTGTCTCACCGTAAGCAACCACGGGTATTCCCGGAGGATACGCGCCGACTTCGCGAAGGGCGGTATGTCCAACGGCGTCGTTCGGAGTAAGCCAGGTTCCTTCTCCGCACGCCTTCCCCGACACGGGCGTCGGATACGGCAAGACCTTCGCTTTTTCCCGAATGGCGATGCCTCTGAGGGCGGCGCGGATTTCTTCCGTGCGCGAGGCGTTTACGGGCGACAGAATAAACACGGCAAGGTCGTTGAATCTCATTTCCGGAACAACCCCGTTTCTGCTTAAAGCCGAAAATCCCTCGTCTCCGATACGACATACAAGACGCGTATAATCGTTGTTTCCGACAAACTCTGCGCCGAGCGAGTTTTTCAGGCCCGTCACCTTTTCGTAAAGAGCGTCGTATTTTTTTCCGTTGTCGGCGCGGAATTCGTCAAGAGCGTAGTCCATACTTGCTAAAGTAAGATAACAAGGACTTGTGGTATGCAAATCCGCGCGTAAAGCCGCTATTTTGTCAAATAAGCATTCGTTATTGCAGTTTATCACCGCTCCGCCCGAATATACGGGAAGCGTTTTGTGCAGACTCGTAACGCTTACGTCGGCCGATTTCGCAAAGGAATAAGCGGACAAGCCCGCAAACGGGAAGTGCGCGCCGTGCGCCTCGTCGACAACCAATAACCTGTCGTATGCCGAGGTAATTCCTGATATCGCCCGAGGGTCCGACGCCATACCGAAATAGTTGGGCGAGGTAATTATAACGGCGCCCGCCGAGGGATATTTTTCAATCGCGTTTTTCACGTCTTCCGGCGTTACGGGCAAAGGTATTCCGTTTTCGTCGAACGACGCGGGGATATACCTCGGGGTAAGGCCCAGCAGCCGGACGGCGGCGTAAACCGATTTATGCGAAGCGCGCGCAACGATTACCTCGTCCGTAAATTTTTTGATTGCGGAAAGGGCGACGAAAATCCCCGTCGTGCTTCCCGAAGTGAGGTAAAAACTGCGTTTCGCGCCGTAAATTTTCGCGCATTGTTTTTCGCTTTCGGCGATAATGCCCGACGGATTCTGCAGATTATCGGAAAAGCCGAGCTCGGTAACGTCGAAAGGGGCCGAAGCGTAAAGCCCTTCGTCGCGTACGCCGAAATGCGCCGGCATATGAAATCTTGCGGGTTTTTCACGCGAGTATCGGACGATAGCGTCGTATATCGGTTTCATAATTTTATTATATATTGTTTTTACCGTTTTGTCTAAATAAAATAATCAAGTAAAAAAGAAAACCCTTGCAAATTTAATCGTCGTGTGTTAATATAATAAAAAAGGGAAAACCCAAATAATATCAAGGAGAGAGACTATGGCACACAAAATCAATGACGAGTGCATCGCATGCGGTTCCTGCGCAGATACCTGCCCCGTAGGTGCAATTTCCGAAAACGGCGGTAAATACGAAATCAACCCCGACGAATGCATCGACTGCGGAGCATGCGCTGAAGGCTGCCCTGTCGGAGCAATACAAGGTTAATTTAAAAAATCAAAGATAAGTCCCCGCAAGGGGATTTATTTTTTTGCTTTTTTAACGGAAAACAGACGATTTTAAAAAATTTTTTACAATTTTCGCATATTCGGGATAAAACGCAAATAAAACGGACGGCGGAGTTGTTTATTTTACGTACCGAAATAAATGTTGCAAAAACAGTGCCGGATGTTATAATAGTGCTATTGAATTAAAGAGGTTTAAGGTGGAAAACAAACATCTCGACAATTTGATAGGACGTATGCAACGGTACGGTGACGAGGAGGCGTTTGCCGAGTTTTATAAACTTACGGCAAAGGGGTTATACTCGTATCTGATGTCGGTTGTCGGAAAGAAAGAGAACGCGGAGGACCTTATGCAGGACGCTTATATAAGGTTCAGGCAAAACGTTCAGAGTTACGTCCGCGGTACAAACCCCACGGCATATCTCATACAAATCGGCAAAAACCTCGCTTTGAATTTTTTGAAGCGCTCGGGATACGAAAGACAGACGGATTTTTCCGAATGGGAGCCGTCGGACGACGGCGAAAGCGTCGAAAAACAAGCCGATACCACCGTAACCGACGCTATTGCGAAAGTTCTTAACGGGGACGAAGCGCAGATAGTGAAGTTGCACGTCGTTGCGGGGCTTAAACACCGCGAAATCGCCGAAATTACGGGAAAACCGCTTGGCACGGTGCTATGGACTTATAACAACAGTCTTAACAAACTCAGAAAATACTTAAAGGAGGACGAAAATGCGAATCGGTGAAATCAAAAAAAGAATGCGCGAAGAAGCCGAAACGGCGACGCCCGACGTCTCGGAACGCGTCGTAAAGTCTTCCTATATAGAAAAGCCCTCGGGAAAAACCGACGGCGTTTCGAAAAAACGCAATATGAAAATAGCGTTTTCGTCCGTCGCGGCTGTTCTTGTACTTGCGATTGCGGTAACGACTGGCGTTTATCTCGGACGACCGAAGGCGACGGGACCCGTTTCCGGTTATTATTACGCCAACTTTGTGCTGGAAAAAGGCGCCGCTGCGGCGGCCGAAGACGACGGTCCGGCGACGGTTTCGTTTACTTTCGACAGCGCGGGTAATCTCGAATCCGCGCGCGGCGACGATAAATACGGAGATATGGTGCTTCGCGTTGCGGGCGAGCTTTCGGGGAATTACGGCGACGTTACCGAAAAAATTCTCGACGCGGGACGCAGGCTCGGATACGTCGGGGAAAATGCCGGTATTATAGTTACCGCCGCCGGCGAAAAAGCGGGTAAACTTCTTGACGGAATCAAGGCGGAAGTCGAGGTTTTTGCAGGGAAATGCAATATAGACGTCAGTGTGTCGGGAATGGAATTCAGCAAAAACGAACTTTATAATAAAGCGGCGGAATTCAGCCAAAACGTTACTTCTTCGATGTCTTTTGAGGAATTAAATACCGCTTTTGCAAGCAGAAAGTCGTTTATAGAGGAATCGTGGGAGCGCGGCGACGACATAATTTCGGATATTTATTACGACTATATAGTAACCGTACTAAACGAAACCGACCCCGAGATAATTAAATATTTCGAAACGTTTAAAAACGAAAGTTTCAATAAAATGAAGGAGACTTTAAGCGGTATAAGCGATAATTTGCAGACGGTCGAAAAATTATTGCCCGTCGAACTCAGGACGGAAATCGAATCCGTAGTGGAGACCATAGATATGATTATCGCCGATACCGTGGATACCGTAAAGAAAATATATAATAACTATATCGTAAAACAAATCGATATTATTCAAACGGCGTTGAAAGGCGATATTTCATAATCGCAATAATTCCTTAAAATTTTAAAAAATTTTTTAAAATCTCCAATAAAATTTATCCTCCGGTTGTTTACTATGTGTTCAGAAACGAACGATATTAAATCGGAGGATTTGTTTATATGAAAAAGAAAATTTTTGCAATTCTTCTCGTCGTTGCAATGGTTGCGTCTCTTGCCGTGGGACTTACCGCGTGCAATCGCGACGATAACAATGTCGAAAAACCTTCTAACGCCGAAACGCTCGGCACCGCCATCGCGGTAGCCTCGGGTATCAACGGCGGCGCGGCAAGCGCGGCCGGCGAAGTTGAAGCAAACGCGGGTCTCGAGCTTTCTTTCGGTACGGGTTTCATCGATAAAGCGGCGTCCGCGGCGTATTCCATCGTAAAACCCGCCGTCGACGAATTTATGACAAACGCTATCGACAGCGTTTCCTGCTACGTAAACGAAAGCGGCTTTAAGGTAGAAAAGGGCGAATGCGATAAAGAAGAGTTCAACGAAATGTACGTTCTTACCGTTTCCTACACCGACGAAAACGGCGAAGCGGCCGAAACCGTTTACAGAATGTATATATCCGCGAAGGACAAAGACGGCAACTTCGTCGATATGAACACCGCAACCGAATATACTTTCACCGCGGAGCTTTACGTAAAAGACGGAGATGAATTCGTAAAAGTCACTTCTTTCAGCGGCAATGCCAAATTCGACGCCACGGTCAACGCAACCAAATTCGGAGTGTACGTAGGCGTTGACGGAACGGGAGTCGGAGTCGAAGCGTACGCAACCGAAACGGGCAGCATCGTTATCGACGTCGACGTGGACGTAAACAATATATTCAGCGGCACGACCGTTGACGTAAAAGTCGAACTCGGCAAACTTGCCGACAACAAATACGGCGCGAAAGTCAACGTGGACGTCGTTACCAACTCCTGCACGGTCAACGTTGAAGCCAACGTAATCGCAAGCGGCGCCGAAGAGGCAAACGAGTTTGCGGTGAACGGCAGCGTTAAAGTCAACGTGGTAAATACCTGCACCGTCGAGGCTCAGATCAGCGGCACGGCGAAATACGTAAAAGCCACCGAGGACGCGGAATCCGAACTTGTGTTATCTCTTCAAGGCAACGCAACGGTATCCGCAACCGAGAACAACGAATAAGATTAACAACGATTACATCCGTAATCTTTCCACCTAAATCCAGAAACCGCCCGGGTTTTTCCGGGCGGTTTCGTTTTGTAATTTTTTTCGTATCTTCACATAAAATTTACCGTAAAGCAAAATTTTTATTTATGTTGAAAGACATTGTCATATATTATGTGAAATAATTGCATTGTGAGGTGAAGATATGAAAAAAATAGTAATGGTTCAATTATTGAAAGGCACGAAAGAAAAAATCGTTCGCCCCGAAAAAAAAGAGGTTAAACCTCTTGAAATTTATTACATAGGCGAAAACCGTTCGGAATTGTTATACGACGCGCGCGAAAAAGTCGTTTCGCGCACGACGGGTCTTTTCGGCAATACCGAAGTTACCGAGATAACCAACGCGTACGGCGTAAAATTCAGAAGGTACAAAAAAGTATTCTGATATCGACGGCAAAATACCGCGCGGTAAACGTTATTAAAATTTCACGAGTTCGGGTTTGCGGTTATAATATCTCGTAAAGCCTTTAAAACCGATATCTTTCATTGCTTTTGCGACGGCGTCGTAATTATAACAAAGATTGTCCGCGCGGTGCGCGTCGCTGCCGAAGGATATTTTGTTTCCGCCGAGTTCTCTGTAGCGTCGAAGAACGTCGACGTCGGGGACGGAGAGATGACGCCTTGCGAAATCGGAACTTTTCTGAGCTCCGCGATACGTTTTGCTGTTAACTTCCAGGCATTTGTCTTTTTTGACGATTGTTCTGAGAATATCGTCGAAAATTTCGGCAAATTCATCGTAATACATGTCGGGTTCCTTATAAGGGGCGTTTCTCTGTATATAGCCGATATGGCCGACGATGTCGTAATCGTACGGGGCGTCCAGACTTTCCCGTACGGCCTTTAAGTATTCGAGATATGCAAAGTGCTTGTAGGGACACTTATTGAAATATTCGGCAAAATACACTTCGCTGCCCAGTACGCAGTGAACGCTGTTGATGATTACGTCGAAATTTTTGCCGCGCAAATCTTTCATATAGAGTGAATTCGCGCTTTTCATATAGCCCAGCTCTATACCCGTCGCAAGGCGTATTTTGTCTGCGTAACGCGATTTGAAGCGTTGCATTTCGCCAAGATAGGCCGAAAGATTGAGTTCGGGATTATCGTATCCTAAAATTTTATAATCGCGGTTTAAGTGGTCGGTAATTGCGACATAATCGCAACCGAGCGCAACCGCTTTACCCGCAACGTCTTCGACGGCTTCCATTCCGTCGTCCGAAAAAATGCTGTGAACGTGGCTGTCGTGCATAAAACTGCTCCTTGTGCTTATTATACAAACGTAAGGCCGATATGTAAAGGATATACGGAAATTTTTACACTTAAGCCTGCTTGTCGGGTTTAAATTAAAAAAAACCTAAAAAACCTTACGCGCGTCACGGGATATCCGGGCGTTTTCTCCGTACGAGGGGACTATTATTGACAAAACGAAACAGATATATTAAAATATAATAAGTATTGATTATTCTTAATCGATACAAATCCCTTTTAACGGAGGACTGTATGAAACAAAAAAAATACGTAAGGATTCTTGCGCTGGTGCTTGTGCTCGTAATGTGCATAGGTATATTTACGGCATGCAAGAAAAATCCGGACGATACCCCCGGCGGAAACGATAAACCCGGCGGAGATACCCCCGGCGGAGGTACCGTCGTTACCGACGATTCCATGACGAGTTTCGTCAAAACGATGTTCAGAAGCGCCAACGAAATCGGCGCCGGCACCACGGTAAATCTCGAAAAAGGAAACGACATATCCTTTAATATCGGGTTTACGGTAAAAGTAATAAAAGATACCGAGACCCTTCCCGTCGAAGTTTACGTAAAAGGTTTTCTTGACAGAACCAACGTAGAAGAAACGTATGGCGAAAACGCAAACGGCGCCTATACGAAAGTCGGAGAGAACTATGTTCTTTACGACCCCGCCGTGCACGTCGATACGGAGGAACAGACGTTCGTCAGATATTCGCATTACTACAAACTCAAAGACAACAACGATACGAGAATAGATATCGCCGTCCGCGCGCAGAACGTCGATTCGTTAAGACTCTACTACACGAAAGGTAAAGTATACGCAACGATTGCCGGAAACAACCTGTTAATCGACCTCGGCCAGTTTGCGGATTTCAAGGACGGACAGAGTCTTGAAGATTTCGTTTATAACAAAATCGAATGGCTTCTCGAACAGGATATCGTAAAAAGCATTGCGGGCGCATTCGACGGAAAAGACTTTGACCTGAACAAAGTCGTTTCGGGCTTTATCAATCAGATTCTCGGTAAAACCGTCGAATATATTCCCGTCGCCGACGCGAAATACACCGCGGGCCGTCAGAAGTATTCCCTTCAGGGCGGAACGTACGTTAAAGACGATAACGGCACGTATTTCGTCAAAACGCTTGCCGACGACGTAATGGGTATGGCGCCTGTTTCTATTGCCGGTATGATTAACCTTGACGGCAAAATGATAGCCGAAACGATTTTCGGTTCGGTCGATACGATGTATAAGTGCCTCGGCGAAACCATCAACCTCGAAGAAATTCTCAAAGCGATAGGTCCCAAGCTTTTCGACGCTCCCAACTGGGAAAAGAAAGTAGCAAACGGCTGGAAATCGGTCGATTTCGACAAAACCGGCGATAAGGCGGCCTTGATGCAGGGCGAATGCCGCGCGACGATTACTCTCGGCGGCGGACTCAAAGACCTTCTTGCAAGTTTTGCTCCGTCACTCAACGGCGCGATTCAGCTGGGATTCGAAAAGAAAGCCGGCTCGGGCGATAACGCGGGCAGAATGGACGCTTTCTTCGTAAGGCTTAACTTCAACAACGTCGAGGAAGCGGGCGGAAAACTGGGCGTCGAGTTCAGAATTACCGATCTCGGTCTCGGCAACGCAAAAGACGATTTCGCAACCACAATCGATACCGATAATTACGGCGCGTTCAATTTCGACGCGGGTATGAAACTCGATATCAGCAAGAATCTGATGGAACTGCTTTTCAGAAACGCTTCTTCCGCGGATAATCAGATTGCGGTAAAATTCGGCGGCGACGACTTCTCGTTCGACGCGGCGACGAACACCTTTACCCTTCCCGAAAAATTAAGCCTTAATATAAAAGGCACGCTCGACCTCGAAAACTTCCTCAACACCAAAGCGTTGGCAACGCTCAAAGCGGGCGACAACACTATCGCCACGTTGCAGCTTTATGCGGCGGGAGATGACCTTGTCGCCGACGTCAAAGTGGACGACGCGTATAAAGGACTTATCGAAAATATTCTCGACGTTTGCGCCGCTATCGGAAACGGTACTATAGGCGTCAACGGATTCAGAAAGAACGGCGAAGGTAACTGGGGCTTCTATAACGACGACGGCACCGTGCGTACTCATAATCTCACAAACGGTGTTTACAGTTACGAAAGCATTAACAACGTACTTGACAATTTCGTAAAGACGGGCGAAATGAGGGTTGAAGGACTTAACGTAATTAATCTTATCAACGCGTTTATCTCGGGCGATAAGAGAATTTACGTCAACTTCAACAAGGCTCCTGCCGCCGCCGAAATTGAAAACGGCAGGTATTCGGCGGATTTCCTTCTTACCACAATTATGGGCGACGGAACGCACGGTCTTCTTGCCGCTCTTCACAAGATAGTGTCTTTCGGCGAGGATTACGTTGCGATATCGGGCGTAAACGCGCTTTCTTCGATAATGACCACCATATTCGAATATAAAGCTGCCGACGACGTCGTGCTTTCGCCTTCCGTAATAATCGGTTCTCTTATGCATATGGCCGCAGACGGATTCCAGTTTATGGGATATAACAATTACAACGCGGCCGAAGATTATATGCGCTTCGAGGAGCAGGCCGTCATTCTTATGAGCCGCGGTATCGTGCTTAACGACAAGACGGGCAACAGACTTCTTCCCGATACCGAAATAACCGCAGTCCGCGGACAGGACAGACTTTCTCCCGCACAGGAAAAATTCCAGGCATATATCAATGCCGGAGACGACGCTACCCGCACGAAACTCGAGGCCGAACTCAAAGAATACGGCTATGCGGTAGTAACCTGCACCGACGGCACGAAAGCGATGTATCCTTACGTTTTGTGGAATAAATTCAGTTCCGACGAGACCGCCGCGCTTGCAAACGGATTCGTCAAAGACGGAAACGAGCTGAAAGCCAAAACCGTCGATACGCTTAAAGCCGAACTGATTGCAAAACTCAACGGCGAAGGCGCGAACAAAGATAACTTCGTAAGCGTCGGAAAGGCCGAACTCACGCAGTTGTTGCGCCTCGGTAAAGCGATTATGCCCGTAGTCGACGCGGAAGGCGTGTGGACGATAGCGTACGAATACGACCCCTTATTCGACGAGTCGTATCTTAAAGAACTCGGCGCTAAAGTTCGCGTGTATACCGAAAAAGACGGCGGACGTATCACCCGCGGAAGCGTAAAACTTGAAACGTGGCTTATCGGCGGCGAAAGCGTACTCGAATGCTATATGAATTTCCTTACTTCGGCACCTGAGATTAACATAAACAACAACCTCGTGTCCGAGGCAACGAAAACCAACGCTTTGAAGATTTCCGCAGTGGACGTTTCGGAGCTGTAAAAGCATTTTAAAATTAAAAGAGCCGCGTACAGCGGCTCTTTTCTTTTTTTAAGAATAATTCTTTACTTATCTTTATCCGTGTGATAATATCATAAGTATAAAAATAAGTTTCAAAAGGTGGGGAAATGCTGCTTAACAGATTGCTTATAAAAGCCGTCGCGCCGACGCCTAAAATCGAAAAATACAAAAGATATTTGTTTATCGCCCCTCATCCCGACGATATAGAAATCGCCGTCGGAGGCACCGTGGCAAGGCTTGCGAGAGAGGGCAAGGAAGTTTATTTTCTCGTCTGTACGGACGGTCGTTTCGGCACCGAGGACGAAAACGTCAGCCCCGAAAGTCTTGTCGCCGCGAGAAGGGAAGAACAACTTGCAAGCGCGCGTATTCTCGGCGTAAAAGACGTCGTATTTCTGAATTACGAGGACGGCGGAATGTATGACGAACTCGAACTCAGAAAGGATATTGCGCGGACGATAGCGCGTATCAAGCCCGAAGTTGTAGTGTGTCCCGACCATAAACTCTATTCGGAATGCCACCCCGACCACCTTGCCGTGGGCGAAAACGCGTCGAAAGCGTATTTTATGTGCAGCAACGTAAATATGATGAAAAGTATAGGTTCGGACGAAATAGCAAAACCCGACGTTCTGGCGTTCTATTTTACCGGTAAACCTAATCGTTATGTAAAAATAACAAAAAAAGATTTCGAAAAAAACAAACAGGCGTATGCGTGTTTCGTATCGCAATGTCCGCCTCCCGACAACGGCAAAAGTCTGATGTTGTATATGCGACTTAAAATCCGCCTTAACGGAATGCGCAGCGGACATATCCGCGCCGACGCTTTCCGCACGATGCACAACATGCATATCCATTGTTGCGCCGAGGCTGAGGACACTGCCGCAAAACGCCCGCTGTAATACGGAGAAAAACGATGACAAAACAAAAACTCACCGCTGAAGAAAAAGCCGCAAAAAAAGAGGCAAGAAAAGAAAAGTTCAAAGCAATGAACGAGAAAAACGGCACAAAATGGCAGGCTTTCAAGTACCTTTTGTGCACGGCAAGCGCGGGAATTATTCAATTCGTTTCCTTTACCATAATGACTTATGCGTTTGCAAAGCTCGACTGGGGAACGATTAATTTCATTACGCCTATGCCGAAAACGACGTTCGTCGCAACGACGGTCGCGCTTTGCCTGTCCGTATTGTGGAATTTTACGCTCAACAGAAAATTCACTTTCAAGTCGGCGAAAAACGTGCCCGTAGCGATGGCGCTCGCATTTTTATTTTACGTTCCGTTTTATCCCTTCCAGACCTGGTACGTTCACGTAGTATCCGAGGCAATCGGCGGACAGGAATGGGCAAAACTAATTGCCGAGGCAACGGTTATGCTTATTAACGGCGTGCTTGAATTCTGCTGGCAGAAATTCGTTATTTATCGTAAATCGGCAAACACCGCGCCGCAGAAAAACAAAAATCCCGAAGCAGCAACGGCGGAGGGAAGCGCGGATGACGACGGAGAAGAAAAAATCGTAAAAGAAGGTTTCGTCGACGCTGCGCTCGAAATAGGCCATATCAAAGACGAAGGCATCGATATTTCCGCCGTCGGAGTCGGCGAAGAGGAAGAGATTAAAAAAGGTTAATGCCCGAACTCTTTAAAAGCACGCCGGACGCGTGCTTTTTTGTTGTTTTAAAATGCGGATAAAACCGTTCGGACGGCGCATACTTTAACGGGAGGTTGTTATGAGAAAGAAATCGAACAAAAACGCGCCTGATTTATCGGCGTTTGCGCCTAATCCGTTCGACCCTCTGGGAATGTACGGTTGTTATCCCGCCATAATCAATTTCGGCGAAACCGAAGAACTCGAAACGCCTACGCAGGACGCCGACGACCTGTAACCGCGCCGATATTCAGGTTCGTAAGATGGAAAACGTAACAACGAAAAGAGCGTACGGCTAAAAAGCGCAAAAAAAATCACCGACGAATCGGTGATTTTTTTATTGCAATGAATTACATTGCGTCTTTAACTGCTTGCTCTGTTCCCGAAAAGACTATTTTTCCTTGTCTTTTGATAACTTTTTTTACGCCGCCTACGGAAAGGGTGAGCCCGTTTGCTTCTGCTTCTTTCGCATCATCAACGTTGTTATACTTGGTGATTACTACTACACCGCCGTCTCCCGTAGCCGTTACCGTCCATGCGATGGCTGCGTTTTCGTCGTTGTTTTCGGCGGTCACTACGCTATAGCCTTTTTTTTCAAGTTTCTTCTGATAACTTTCGGCATTGCACGCGGCAAGCACGGTTGTGAGAAGAGCAACTACAAGAATTACGGCAATAATTTTGCCAACGTTCTTTTTCATAACAAATAATCCTCCATATTTTTCAGATACAGACATTATATTACGGATATTTACAACTGTCAACAAAAATTGTCTTTCGGATAAGAATAGTTTTTTGCCGATTTTTCTTTATTTAGCAACGGAAAGTGATATAATATCTTACGGTAAACGGAAGGAGAAGGATATGATTATTCACGGATTGAACAAACTGACGCTGCTGGATTTTCCGGGACTTACCGCATGCACCGTATTTACGGGGGGATGTAACTTCAGATGCCCCTTCTGTCATAACGGGAGCCTCGTGCTCGCGCCCGACGGACAACCGGTTATTCCCGAAGAGGAAGTATTCGGTTATCTTGAAAAAAGAAAGGGAATTCTGGAAGGCGTTTGCGTAACGGGCGGAGAACCCACGCTCAACGCAGACCTTATCGATTTTTTGAAAAAGGTCAAAGCGATGGGCTATAAGACGAAACTCGACACAAACGGCACAAATCCCGATATGCTTATCCGCGCGGTAGAAGAAAAAGCCGTCGATTACGTTGCCATGGACATTAAAAACAGCCGCGAAAAATACGGATTGTCCGTCGGAATTAAAAACTACGACACATCTAAAATCGAAAAAAGCGTAAGTTTCTTGCTTGAAGACCGCGTCGATTACGAATTCCGCACCACGGTCGTGAAAGAATTTAACGACGAGGAATCTTTCAAAGGCATAGCGGAGTGGATAAAAGGCGCGAAAAAATATTTTTTGCAGGCGTTTAAAGACAGCGGCGACCTGATAGACGAATCCGTACACGGGCTTTCACGCGACGAAATGCTTGCTTTATTGCCCGTTTTCGATAAAAAAGTAGGAAAAGTCGAAATCAGGGGAATGGACTGATACCACAATATCTTGTGGTCTGTTTTGAATTTTTTATCAATATATTGTAAAATCGATTGACAGCCTCAATATGCGCGTGATATACTGCATTATGCTGTGAAAATTCGGCTGTTCACGGAAAACAAAACGGAAAAAGCCCTGCCTGAACGGGGCGATTTTATTGCAAAAAACAAAAGAATATATAAGGAAACGAGGAAAATGTATCAGGTAATTAAAAGAGACGGCGCCATTGCCGATTTTGATTTGAAAAAAGTGTCGGTTGCCATTACTAAGGCTTTCGACGCCACTAACAAACAATACGTTCCCGCAATCATCGAACTGTTGTCGCTTCGTGTAACGGCGGACTTCGAGGATAAAATCGAAAACAATCTCGTCCACGTCGAAGATATTCAGGACAGCGTCGAGCACGTCCTCGAGCAATCGGGCTACACCGACGTTGCGAAAGCCTACATTCTTTACAGAAAGCAGCGCGAAAAGATGCGCAACATGAAGTCGACGATTCTCGATTATAAAGAGGTCGTAAACAATTACGTAAAACTTGAAGACTGGCGCGTTAAAGAAAATTCGACGGTTACTTATTCGGTGGGCGGACTTATTTTAAGCAACAGCGGCGCAATCACCGCAAACTACTGGCTGTCGGAAATATACGACGAGGAAATCGCACGCGCACACAAAAACGCCGATATTCACATTCACGATTTGTCGATGCTTACGGGCTACTGCGCAGGCTGGTCTCTGAAACAGCTCATTCAGGAAGGTCTCGGCGGAATACGCGGAAAAATCACCTCGAGTCCCGCGTCGCACCTTTCCACGCTTTGCAATCAGATGGTCAACTTCCTCGGAATTATGCAAAACGAATGGGCGGGCGCGCAGGCTTTCTCGTCTTTCGATACCTATCTCGCTCCTTTTGTCAAAATAGATAATCTTTCATATAAGGAAGTAAAACAGTGCATACAGTCGTTCATTTACGGCGTAAATACCCCGAGCCGCTGGGGCACTCAGGCGCCGTTTACGAACATAACGCTCGACTGGACCGTTCCCAACGACCTTGCCGAACTCAACGCAATCGTAGGCGGCAAGGAATGCGACTTTAAATATAAGGATTGCAAAAAGGAAATGGATATGGTCAATAAAGCCTTTATCGAGATTATGATAGAGGGCGACGCAAACGGCCGCGGATTCCAGTATCCCATTCCCACGTATTCCATCACCCGCGATTTCGACTGGTCGGAAACCGAAAACAACAAACTTCTTTTCGAAATGACCGCAAAGTACGGCACCCCGTATTTTTCGAACTATATCAACAGCGATATGGAACCCAGCGACGTCCGCAGTATGTGCTGCCGTCTGCGTCTCGACCTGCGCGAACTCCGCAAAAAATCGGGAGGCTTCTTCGGAAGCGGCGAAAGCACTGGCTCTATCGGCGTAGTTACCGTAAACCTTCCCCGAATAGCCTATCTTGCGACGGACAAAGAGGACTTCTACCGTCGTCTTGACAAGATTATGGATATCTCGGCGCGCAGTCTTAAAGTAAAACGCGACGTTATTACGAAACTTCTCGACGAGGGACTGTATCCTTATACGAAACGTTACCTCGGTACGTTCAACAACCACTTCTCAACAATAGGACTCGTGGGAATGAACGAGGCCGGCCTCAACGCAAAATGGTTGAAAAAAGACCTGACTAACGTCGAAACGCAGGAATTCGCAAAAGAAGTTCTCAATCATATGAGAGAAAGACTTTCCGATTATCAGGAAAAATACGGCGACCTGTATAACCTCGAAGCGACCCCTGCCGAATCTACTTCTTACCGCCTTGCAAAACACGATAAGGAGCAGTTCCCCGATATCATAACGGCGTCCGAAAACGACAATATTCCGTATTACACCAACAGCTCGCATCTCCCTGTCGGATATACGGCGGATATTTTCTCGGCGCTCGACGTTCAGGACGAATTGCAGACCCTTTATACTTCGGGTACGGTATTCCACGCCTTCCTCGGCGAAAAACTGCCCGACTGGAAATCTACCGCAAAACTCGTGCGTACAATAGCCGAGAATTATAAACTGCCTTATTACACCATCTCGCCTACCTACAGCATCTGCAAGGAGCACGGCTATATCACGGGCGAACACTTCAAATGTCCTAAATGCGGCCAGCCCGCCGAGGTTTACAGCCGTATCACCGGATATTACCGCCCCGTTCAGAACTGGAACGACGGCAAATTGCAGGAATTCTCGCAAAGGAAGACCTACGATATCGCAAACTCCGTCTATCACGGACAAAATCAGAACATTGTGGCGGCAGAGGCCTGCCCGTGCGACAAGGAAGAGGCTCCGAAGGCGCAGAATAACGGCGAAATATTGCTCTTTACCACCAAAACCTGCCCCAACTGCAAAATGGCAAAAATGATGCTTGATAAGGCCGGTATTAAATATACCGTCATCGACGCCGAGGACCAGAAGGACCTGACGATGAAATACGGCGTCAAAAAAGCGCCTACTATGCTCGTAAATAACGGACAGGGTTACGACCGCTACGAAAACGCGAGTTTCATCAAGAAATTCGTCGAAAACGCAAAATAATATGATTTACGATATGATTGTTATCGGCGCGGGGACGGCAGGAATGACTGCCGCCCTCAACGCTTTAAGAAACGGCAAAACGGTTCTCGTGCTCGAAAAGGAAACCGTCGGAGGACAAATTTCTTTTTCGCCGCGCGTTGAAAACTTCCCCACGATTATGGCTATATCGGGCGCGGAACTTTCGGACAGACTTTTCGAACAGATAATGAGTCACGGCGCCGATTTCGAACTTGAAAAGGTTACCGGCGTCGAAAAAAACGGCGATATATTTACCGTTACCACCGAATACGGCGCTCACGAGGGCAGAACGGTGATTATCGCAACGGGCGCAAGCCCCAGAAGAATAGGAGTCGAGGGCGAGAACGAACTCGTCGGACACGGCGTTTCCTATTGCGCTCTGTGCGACGGCGCCTTTTATAAGGACGAGGAAGTCGCGTTGATAGGAGACGCTAATACCGCGCTCCAGTATGCGTTGTTCCTGACGGGATATTGCAAAAAAGTGCACGTCTGTACGCTGTTCGACAGGTTCTTCGCCGATAAAGCGCACGTCGATAATCTTATGACTAAAGACAACGTCGCGGTTTATCACAATCTTTCGCTCCGGGAGTTTTTAAGCGAGAACGGCGAACTTACCGGGCTTGTCTTTGAAAATACGACGGATAAATCCGAATTTCGGTTTCCCGTAAAGGCGGTGTTCATTGCGATAGGGCAGGTGCCCGATAACAAGGCGTTTGCAAATCTGTGCGATATCGATAAAAACGGCTACGTTATCGCCGGAGACGACGGAAAAACCCGCACAGACGGCCTGTTCGTTGCGGGGGATTGCAGGACGAAATCCGTGCGGCAACTCGCAACCGCGGCGGCGGACGGCGCAATCGCCGCAACCAACGCTTCGCTTTACCTTAAATGAAATATGCCGCGCGACAGGATTATCCTGCTTGCGCGGCTTTTCTCTTGACAAACGCCCGACAAAAGGCTAAAATTTTTTCAGTATAAAAGATTAAAAGCGCTTCCGTAGTTAAATGGATATAATAAGCCCCTCCTAAGGGCTAGTTATGGGTTCGATTCCCGTCGGGAGTACCAATACCCGACCGATTTATATCGGTCGGGTTTGTTATCTCACCGAAGGTTCGAAGGGCGATTTAACGTCATCCCGTTTCCCGTACGCCCGGCAGGCTTGCTGATGCACGGAGTTCCGGTATGCCAAAATAGGTAAAAATAAAACCGGTAACGTATTTTGAAGTTTGCGTTACCGATTTTACGTATCGATTCTTTTCAGATTGCTTTTTCAATAGCCCTTTTTAATTCGCTTTTTAACCGAAATACATATAGGTTATAGAGGTCATGATAATAAAGCATGCAGGCGTAGAGTGCTTCAGTTGCTAATAATATCCGCGATGGTTGCTTTCGCGATATCCGCCTCGGGGATAGGATATAACGGGAAAACGTGATTCATTTTAGGATACTCGTAATAGTGAATTTTTACCCCTTGTTGTTTTGCGCGCGCCCGGAGTTTGCGTGCGTCGGCGCACAGCATTTCGCCCGTTCCGATAAACAGATATATGTCGGCAAGGCCAGTAAGGTCGCCGTAGAGGGGGCTTAAAAGATAATAGTGAAGGTCGTCGCCGCCCGCCCATGCTTTTGCCATTGTTTTAAGGCCGTTTATTCCCAAAGACGGGTCGCGGCGATTATAATCTTTTAATTCGGGATTGTCCATATTGATATCAACCCACGGCGAAAGCAGAACGAGTTTTCCCGGTTGCGGCAGGTTTTTCTTTGCAAGGTATTCGGCAAATGCAAGAGCCATGCCGCCGCCCGACGAATCGCCCGCGATTATCACGTTTTCGGGGCTGTGGGTTTCGAGAATTTTTTCGTACAGCTTTAATTGCAACGGATAATTTTCCTTGTAGGTATGGTCGGGGGCTTTCGGATATACGGGAAAGACGGCGGGGATACCCGTCCTGTTTACCATCTCGCCGACGAAGGAAAAGTGTTGCGGTAAGGGTTGCTCGACGTACCCTCCGCCGTGAAAATACAACAGAACTTTATCGGATTGCGCGCCGTCTTTTTTGAAAAGGAATATTTCCATTCCTTCAAAAAGTTCTTTTTTTACGTTTACGCGGACGTTAGAAAATTTCGGCACCGAAAAAGGCTTTGCGCTGCGACGGCGGCACTTTTCCATATAGCGCGCCATACTTTTTTCGTTGTTAACCTTTCGTTTGTAGCCGGTAAGGCGCAGGACGCCCGCGGCGAATACGCTCATAAAACTTCTCATAATAACCCCTTGAAAACTTTATAAAAAAATTATAACCCGATTAAAATGCGCGTGTCAAATTAAATTCAAGCCGTTGCGGACGTCGGATAAACAAAACCGTCAATCAGGCGTATTAAAAGCGAAAGAGCGAGGGATAAACGTCGTTCGGATTGACAGAAATCATTAATAAAACAAGGAGTTGTCGAAAAGGCAACTCCTTGTTATCATTGCGAGGTATAAAATCAGACGATACCCTGCGACATCATAGCGTCGGCAACTTTTTCGAAACCGGCTATGTTCGCGCCGATTACGTAATCGTCGTCGCAGCCGTATCGGTTTGCGGCGGCGTCGATATTGCGGAAAATGTTCACCATAATCTCTTTGAGTTTCTTATCGACTTTTTCGGCGCTCCAGAACATTCTGCCCGACGCCTGCGCCATTTCGAGAGCAGAGGTAGCCACGCCGCCTGCATTTGCGGCCTTTGCGGGAAGATAAACGGTTTTTGCGCGCTTGAAAACGTCGATTGCTTCGAGCGTAGAGGGCATATTCGCGCCTTCCGCCACGTAACGTACGCCGTTTTTTACAAGCAGTTCGGCGCTTTCTTTATCTATCTCGTTCTGCGTTGCGCAGGGCAGAGCCACGTCGCAGGGAATGCTCCAGATTCCGTTGCAACCTTCAGAATATTCGGCGCCTTTCACGCGGTCTGCGTATTCTTTGATGCGGCCGCGCTCCACTTCTTTAATCTGACGGACGACGTCGACGTCTATTCCGTTTTTATCGTAGATATATCCGTTGGAATCGTACATGGCAACGACTTTCGCGCCCAGTTGCTGCGCTTTTTCGCAGGCGTATATGGCGACGTTGCCGCTTCCCGACACGATGACGGTTTTTCCCTCGAAACTGTCGTTTCTCCACTTCATCGCCTCTTCGACGATATAAACGAGGCCGTAACCGGTGGCCTCTTTTCTGATGAGAGAGCCTCCGTATGAAAGTCCTCGTCCCGTCAGCACCCCCGTAAACTCGTTTGCGATGCGCTTATACTGGCCGTAAAGATATCCTATTTCGCGTCCGCCTACTCCGATATCGCCGGCGGGTACGTCGGTATCCGCGCCGATATGGCGGTAAAGTTCGGTCATAAAGCTTTGGCAGAAAGCCATAACTTCGCGGTCGGATTTTCCTTTCGGGTCGAAATCGGAGCCGCCTTTGCCGCCGCCGATGGGCAAGCCGGTAAGACTGTTTTTGAGAATTTGTTCGAGACCGAGAAATTTAATAACCGACAGATTTACCGACGGATGAAATCTCAGTCCTCCTTTATACGGGCCTATCGCGCTGTTGAATTCGACGCGGTAACCTTTGTTCACGTGCACCCGTCCGTTATCGTCCGTCCAGGGGACGCGGAACATAATGGTTCTTTCGGGTTCGGTAAAGCGTTCTAAAAGGGCGGCTTTTTCGTATTCGGGATGTTTTTCGACGACGGGCTTCAGCGATTGCAGAATTTCGGTAGCGGCCTGAATAAACTCGGTTTCCCCGGGATTTTTCTCTTTCAGCCGAGCCAGTACGTTGTCAATGTAGGTCATAAAGACACCTCCTTTTAATAGTCGAAAAATCGACAAAAATTTTGTATTTTTATAATAATAACAGCATAATTCGCATTTTGCAATAAAATGAGGTTAAATTGTTGAAATTTTTCGATAAATATACGTTTGTGTGAAAAATCAGGTAAAAACGACGGATTTTTTATTGTACTTCAGTAGATTTTTATACATTTATACAACGAAAATCCGCATAAAATCCAATACTAAAAAGTAGGGTTTTTCTGAAAATAAAAAAGGCGGCGCAAAAAAAACGGCTTCCCGTAAGAAGCCGTTTTATGTTCAATTTAATAATCGGACGGTTTACAGAAGAAGAGTCTTATCTTCGCCCATACCCATCATTCCGTCAAGCACGTATTTCTTGCCCGACTCGTCGCGAAGGTATCCTTCGAGTACGCCGAAAGTGATATAGTAATCGATATTGACGACTACCGCGTGCATTATCATCGGATTTATGCCGTACACTTTGAATTTGAGATTTACCATATCGTGCTCGTCTTTTATCGTCCATTCGGAATAATTTTTAAAATCGCGGGACTCGACGCTTCTTTCGAACTTAACGGGGGGAAGTATGCTGGTTTCGCCCTCGAGCCACAAAATGTTTTCGTTGTATTTTTCCTGATTAATCGACTGATTTCTCGTAAGGTTGAAAGCAAGCCATTTCTTTTCGCCGTCGATATCGCATTTTCCCATTGTGGTTACCCAGTCGTAATGGGCGTGACGGGGATAATAACCTCTGTGGTCGTCGACAACCGCGGCGCTGTCCTCGTCGGTTAGCATTTCTTCGCCGTTTATGATAAGAGAACCTTTCGCCTTGAAGAAATCCTTCTGGCTGTACAGCGGACGGGGACGAGTTTCGGAGAAGGGGATACTTGCTACGCAGGGCTTGCTGAGTCTGTTAAGCGTGAAGCTGTATTCAATCGAGGCCTCGCCGTAGTTTTCCTTGATTGCCGCAACGGCGGTTTTGTCCTCGCGGGGTACGGTTATAAGGCATTTTCCGCTGTGTTTGCCCGACAGCTCGCATTTTCCGTCCTGGAAATTGTTTACGTATTTCACGAAACTGACGGGGGTATGCGCTTCCGCTACCGCGCCGTTTATAAGGTTTTTGGCGATGACGGTATCCTTGCTTTTAAGGTTGGTATCCCAGCAGTAGGTTTTTTTGGTGCGTTTGTCGTAAAACACGTTAAGGGTTTTTCCGAAAATGCCCATATCGCATACTACTGCAAGCAGCACGCCGTTTTTCAGATGAACCTCGGTTGCTTCCCACAGCGTCAGTTTAAGACGATTGAAGCATTGAGGAAGGGCGGTAGGCCGTTTGAGTTTCACAAGGTCCATTTCCTCGAATTCCTTGTCGAAAGTGCCGAACTCGCAACTGCCGTCTTCGCGGACTATGCTTTTAGGAGTGGGTTTTGCGCGTCTTTCGGGCGCGATAAATTTCGAATAATCTTCGCTCATAATTTCTCTCCTTTGTTAGGTCTGAAAATATTATATTACAAAAATAAAGCGCATTTCAATATTTTTTTAAAATAAAATGCGCGAAAAATAAACAAATCGGCGTTTTTTAAGTCGGATGAGTTCAGATATGCGATTTTTTTCTGATTTCGTCTGCGATCGTACGCCCCGTAAAGGCAATAAGTAACATCAACGTTATCATCGATATCCCGAAAGCAATCATAGGCAGGATTATCTTTGTGCAAACTCCTGCAAGAACGGTTATGGAGGGCAATGCGCCGAGAAGGCAGGTGAGCCACATATATCTGAAAAACGAATTCCCGCGCCGTTTGTGAAAAACGCCCACGAAAAGAAGATGCAGAGCAAGCGAAATAACGACCGTTGCCGGTATCGCATACGCGAACGCCCATTCATCCGTTCTGAAAACGTATTGCGCGGTGATGAAAATAACGCACAGACAAAGAGTTTGCGAAAATACCTTCGCGCCGTGAGGACCTTTATAAAAAACGGTGGTTTTCAGGGTGAAATAGCCGTACAGAACGAGAATAAGCGCAAATACCGACCAGATATATCTGTGAGGCAGCGCAAAGTTAAGCGCGAAACATATTATGAGGACGGGTATTGCAAGAGAAACGTAAAGGCCCGTAAAAGTTATGGGACGGTTTTTCGAGCGGGTCGCTTTTTTTTCGGGATAAGGAGGAAAGGGCTCGGCGACGCCTTCCATCGGCGCTTTGCACAGCGGACACGTTTCGTTTGTTCCGTTAACGCGGACGTTGCAACGTTTGCAGTAATACATATCACGCCTCCCAGTAGTTGCTGCGGACCGTCACGTCCAGTCCGTCGGCGGCAAGAAAACGGAAAAATTCCTTTTCCACTTCGGTATCGCAGGTTTTTCTCGAAAAGGTGAACGAGGTTTTTCCGAGAGCGGATACGGTTGTCAGCGCGCGCGGAGAAGTTTTGGCGGTCGACGCCATAATGCTTATTTCGTCCACGTATCTCTTCATTTCTTCGGGAAGATTTACGACGCCCATATTCGAAAAAGTCATGGTCTTTTTGCCGTTGCCGAAGAAGATGCCCGACACCTTGAAAATAAACTGTTTAAGAGGCAGAGGCATAATTCTGAACAGAAACAGGCGTTCGGTTTTTGCCGTTACGTTGATTTTGTTTTGCAAAACGTCTTTTTCAGCGTCCCGTTTCAGACGTTCTTCGACGCGCCGTACCATGCTTTCGAAGGAAGGCTCGCCGTTGACGTCGACGCCTACTCGCGAAAAGAGGGAAAAGTTCAGCAAAGTGCGGCTCGGAAAAATTTTTCTGAGGTTTATAGGCACGAATAACACAACGGGCGGATTGCCTTCGCGTCGGGTGATTTTTGCTTTGTAAATGCTGTAAACGAGAGCGCCTCCGATATATGCCGTTACCGTGGTATTCAGTTCGTGCGCGCGTTTTAACAGTGCGGAAGTATCGGTAAAACCCTCGATTACGCCGCTTCCTTTAAAATCGAAGCGCGGGTCGTCGAACGTATACGCCGCGCTGCCTCTGAGCTCGTCGATGCCTTTCATTTTAAAAAGGCCGACATGCTCTGCGTATTTCAGGAAACCGTCCTCCGCCTCGTCCGGCAAAGGCTCGCTTTCGGGCAGGCGGATTTTATCGCCCGCGTCGACGCTTTGTCCCGAAAGTCTTAAATATTCGTAAAGAACGGTTTTGAAAAATTCCATACAGCCGTTTCCGTCGCAAAGAGCGTGAAAACAGTCGATTGAAAATTTGTTGCGGTAATAGGATACGCGGAAAGTATAGCCGTAAGTTTCTATCGAGTCGATATCTTTAATAAGAACGTCGCTGTCGGGCGTTACGGTGGGTTTTCCGTCAAGCTCTTCGAGGTAATGCCAGAAAATTCCCCGTCTTAAACAAACGTTGAAATAGGGATAGCGTTTTATCGAATTCTGCAACGCCGTTTCGAGAACGGCGGGGTCGACATCGTCGAAAAGAGTCGCCGATATTCTGAACAGATTCTGAACATTGTCTTTTAGGTAGAAGGGATAAATCTTTCCGGAGTTATCCAGCCTGTGCCAACTTTTGAGTTTTTCCATTTCGGCATTCCCGCATCGTGATACTCAAAGTATAAACTTATATAAATAAAAAGTCAACGCAAAAGCTTTTGCATTCGGGCACGAACGCCCCGTTTACGTCGATTCGGGTCTTCCGGAAGCAGAACGTATAAATAATTCAAACAGTAAAACGGACCCTGATTTGAATTGCCTTTACGCGGTTTATGCAATATAATGTAGTTGCGGGCGAAACGCGCCTGCGAATCGGAGAATTTATGACGTTGTTGCTTGCGATTATCTATCTGATATTCATTTCTCTCGGACTTCCCGACTCGCTTTTCGGAGCGGCGTGGCCCGTGATGCATCTCGATTTCGGGGTGACGGAGGGATTTGCAAGCGTTTATATGATAATCACGGCGGTAGGGTCGGGGGGAGTAAGCTTTTTCGCGGGTCCGCTTATAAGAAAATTCGGCACCGGACGGGTAACGGTGGTTTCGGTTTTTCTGACCGTCGCCGGTATGCTTATAATAGGACTTTCCGTGCATATCGCGATGGCGATAGCTGGTTCGATACTTATGGGACTAGGCGCGGGCGCGATTGATACGGGACTGAATAATTTCGTATCCACCCACTATAAGGCGCGACATATGAACTGGCTTCACGCATTCTGGGGGATAGGCGTTACTTTAAGTCCGCTTATTATGAGCGCTTTTCTGGACAACGGCAACGACTGGCGCGCGGGATACCGTTGCGTGTCGTATATTCAGGCGGGAATATTTCTGATTGCCGCGCTTTCTCTTCCGCTGTGGAAAAAGTATGAAAAATCGACGATAGAAATTCCTGACGTTCCGACGGAATATGCAAACGGAAGCGCGGAGGCGGACGACGCCTTATCCGACGACGGGGCGGCGGACGAAACCGGCGGTACGGATAAATCCAAAAAGAAAAAAATTAAAACTCCCGTCTTTTTTAAAGTTTTCAGGATTCCCGGCGTGCTATGGGCCGTGCTTTCGCTGGGATTATATATCTCGATGGAATTTTTAATAGGCACGTGGGGCGCAAGTTACGCCGTCAACGTAAAATCGGTCGCACCGGCCGTTGCCGCAAGGTGGATTTCCGTCTATTACGGCGGAATAATGGCGGGCAGAATAATCAGCGGTTTCGTATCCTTCAAAACGGACGACAAAACGCTTGTCCGCGCCGGTATAGGCGTTATGATTGCGGGTATGATAGTTTTCGCATTGCCCGTAGGCGAGTACGCGCTTACCGGACTTTTGCTGATAGGTCTCGGTTTCGGGCCCGTATTTCCGTCCACCATACATTCCGTTCCTTACCGCTTCGGCACCGAATATTCCGCCGATATCACGGGCATACAGATGGGCGGTTCGTACGCGATAGGCTGGGCCGTGCAGCTTGCATACGGTTTTATCGCGCCTAAAACCACCTTTGCGTTTACGCCGTATCTTCTCATAGCGCTTGCGGGACTTCTTCTTCTGACTTCGGAAATCACCAACAAAATCACCTCAAAACGTCGCCTTCCGGACTGAAATAAAGGAAGATACCTGCGATTTAAGAGCCGTGTTTTATATTTTTGCGGTATGAATATTTGCAAATTTTCCGACGGATAACAGGGTATTGATTTAATGGGGGAAGTATGTTATTATAAATAAAAAGACAAGTCTTTTTAATTATCGTAAACAGGGGGAACGCTTATGATAAAGGGAGAATGTTTATTCGGTATAATAACCGTTTTTTCAGCGGAGCGCGTTTGTTTTCACTGCTCACGTTATCTGCCTGAGTTTCAGTAAGCGTCGTTTCGTCGCTGTCTTTTATAATGGGCGTAGGGTTGCTTATTAAAAATCTGTTCAATAAAAACAGGGCGTTGTTCGTCTGTTGCGGACTTTGCGTCTGCCTGTGTTTCGTTTTTTCATTGTATGCCGCCAATTTTATGGCAAAGGTGAGCATTTTAAACAGCGACGGAAAATGCGTGGTGATTACAAACGACGTTTATTCGTCGCTGAAAAGCGCGGTCGAAAAATTCCCGCGCGATAAGGCGGCGACATTCGTTCTGAATCTCGACGACGGCGTCGAGGCGCATATAGTCGGCTACGATTTTCCTGTTACCGAAGGGCGAAAACCTTTGTCCGCCGATGAAATTTTAAGCGGCAGAAAAGAGGACGCGGGGCAGATTGGCAAAGAGATAACGCTGTCCGACGGGACTTTCCATATCGTCGGTCTGACAACGTTTATCGATTGCGATTTTATAGTGTCTTCCGAGGCTTTAACGGACGATACCGTTATCCGAAGCATAACCGTTACGAACAGCGGAAAGGTTACTCCCGCCGAGTTTGAAAGGATTGTTAAAAAATCGTTCGGGAATTACGAAATCCGTTTGCCCGATAAAATCGGGATAAAGGAAACGGCGGAGTATTCGTCGGTTTTTCTGCCCGTTATTCTGGCTCTCGTCGCGGTGGTTGCCGCTCTTTCGCTGATAGAGGGATATTTATTGAATAAACTTGTCGCGCCGTGCGAAGTGCTGGCGTTTTGCGGATACGCAAAGAGCAGGATATTTTACATATTGTCGGCGGCGTCACTCATGCTTTTATCCGTGCCGGTCGCTGCGGGCGAGTGCATATATCTCGTTGTCGAAAGAGTTGCGCTCAATCTGCCCGACGCACTTGGAATATCGGTAAAATATTTTCTTACTTTTGAAAACCATATCGCGGTTATATTGTCGTTCACGGCGCTTATGTTTTTACTGCTTTTGCCCGTGACGATAAGGCTTTCGGCGCGTACGGTAAAGGCGAGACGCGATGCTTAGCGGGTTTTTGGGGAAACAGATTATAAGGCAGAATTTAAGATACTGCGCCGCGCTTATTATCGTGCTTGCGGCAACGATGCTTGCGACGGCTTATCTGATATTGTCCGTAAAAGACGTCGGAGAGGAGCTTAACGTATATTCGCCTTTAAAATCAAAAAAAGGAGTTTACTGTTCGATAAATGCAGACGAAGTGTCGGTTTCCGAATTGAAAGACGTATATTCCGTCGAATATGCAAACGATATTCTGATAAACCTTGCCGACGGGAAAAAGGTGCGTGCAATCAGCGGGACAAAACTTATTTCCGGCATTGTTCTGCCTTTGTCCGAAGGCAGATGGTTTTGCTACGACGATAATAAAAAGGAATGCGAGGTCGTTATTACCGAGGACTCGGGTTATAAGGCGGGCGATACGCTTACTATTGTAAAAGGAGGAATTTACAAAGAAGCGCGGGTTGCGGGATTGCTGCCCGCCGAAACCGCGGTGCCCAAGTTTCACGGTTTCGGAAACGCGGGTTTTTCGGATTTGACCGAATACCGAACGCCCGATACCGAAAGCACCCTGGACTACGACCGGTATCCGCTGATGATATGCGCGGATTATCTGTTTGACGAAAAACCTCTGTCGGGATTCAGTCTCGTCGTTTTCGATAATTCCGTTTCCGACGAAGTTTACGCCGAAAATATCGGAATAATCAAAAATACCGCCGGATTTTCAAAGACGATAGAAACGCTTTTCGACGAATCGCGCGCAGTCAGAAAACAGCGGATGGCTGAATACGTTCCCGTAATCGTAATGTTGTCTTTACTTGACGCGTTCGTTCTTGCGGCCGTTATCGGTATAAGTCTCGAAAACGGAAAAAGCGCGATTGCGGTGACGTATGCTTCGGGCGGGTCTTATAAAACGGTTCTGAAAGCGTACGTAATATTTGCGTTTTTCGTTACGTTGTGCGCAACGGCGCTTTATGCGGCCGCACTGGCGCCTCTCGTAAAAATCGTGTTTGAAGGAAAACGTCGCATATACGACGCGGCGGCGACGGGAATAAGCGTTCCCGTAATTACGGCGGCGCTTTTTATCGGAAGCGCTGCGTTGGCATTGCAGGCGCAGTCAAAGAAAAAGATTGCGGAAATAATAAAACAAAGGAGCAGATAATTATGAAAAAAGTCAAGGGGAAAGGATTATTTATACTCGGCACGTGCGTTGTCGCCGTGCTTTGCGCCGTGCTGGGCTGGCTTATACCCGATGCCATGACGTCCTTTGAGATGAAAAAGTATTACGACGGACTCGAAGTCGCGGATAAAGACGAAATATACGCGGCCAGATTTTCGGTTGTAAACGGAGTCAACCCGAAAACGTTTACCGACGTGCTTGACGGAAAGGACTATATCGAAGGTTATATGGGCGCAAACTGCACCACGACGGTTACGGCGCGCGGAGCAGGTAAGGATATCGTGAGCACGGCTATTTTCAAAACGGGAAAATGGTCGGAAAAGAATACGTATAAAATCGTCGAAGGCAACGACCTTCCCGATGAATTTACGGGGCGCGTGCCCGTGCTCGTCAGCGAAAAACAATGGAAAAAGTATTCGGTTGGCGACAATCTGGAACTGACAATCCCTACGGTTGACGGAAACACGGACGTAATCGACGCGTACGTTGCGGGTAAAATTTCCAACGAACGCGCAATTGCGGGTATCCACTTTTACTTTACCGAGCCGTATGCGGGCGACGTTATTATCCCCGACATAGGCGTCGAAAAATACGTCGAGAACGCAAGCGGAAGCTTTGTCGTGATGTTTGATATGCACGGAAGCGGCACGCTGAAAGACCTTATTTCCGAGGTGCAGGGCATCGCAAAAGCGCAACCTCAGAGCGAAAGAGACGTCAACTACGAAACGATTACGAGACAGCGCGACAAAAAAGAGTATAAGATTTACGTCGCCGTGATTATGGCCGTTGTAGCCGCGGTCGCGGCCTCTCTTTCGGACAGAAAACATCGCATTGTTAACTTTGCCGTGGCCGCAGGGGTTACGGCCGTCTTTACGTTAATATTTACGGCGGTAAAATTTCCCAAGACGCTTTCTTACGAGGTGTCCGAATTCTCGTCGTTTTACAGATGCGCGTCGGTTTTTCTTAAAAATACGATTATTGCCGACGTCGCATATTTTGCCGCAGCGGCGGTTTTAGTGTTCGGAATCGGTATTTTAATATCGGTTTTATTAAAAAACAAAAGTAAACGCATTGTTGAGGAAAGCAGGGCGAAGGAAAAATTGTATGATTGAAATATCGGAACTTTATAAGGTTTTCAACGAAGGAAAACCCAACGAAAAAATCGCGCTCGAAAACGTTAACCTTTCCGTCGGAGACGGTGAAATGATTGCGATAACGGGCGCGTCCGGCGCGGGAAAAAGCACTTTGCTGAATATTTTGGGCACTCTCGATTTTGCAACGAAAGGCAACGTTGCGGCGGATGATTTGACGTTGTCCGCAATGACGCCGAAAGAACTTGCGAAATATCGCGGCGAGAAGGTGGGTATAGTAACGCAGTATCCTTTTCTTATCGAGGGCGTAAGTGCGAAAGATAACGTTTCGGTGCCTCTGCTTAACGGAAAAGTAAAACGGCAGGAGAGGGAAAAACGTTGCGCCGAAATGCTGGACAGCCTCGGTCTTTCGGAATTTGCAAATATCGACGTATCGGTTATGTCGGGCGGAGAGCGTCAAAGGGTTGCAATTGCAAGGGCGCTTATAAACAATCCTTCTCTGATACTTGCCGACGAACCTACCGGCGCGCTGGATAAGGCAAACTCCGAAAAAATTCTTGAAATATTTTTTAAACTAAACCGTATGGGAAAAACCGTGGTAATGGTTACGCACAACGAGGAGATAGCGAAAAAATGCGCTCGCAACGTGGTAATAAGCGACGGTAAAATAATAAGCGATACCGCAAACGGATAATTTAAAAAAACGCAAACGCGCGGTTCTTCCGGACCGCGCTTTTTTATGCCGTTAAACAGGGGAATGAGTGTTTCCTATGGCGTACCTTAAGTAAAACAAAAGACCGACAGAATACGTCGGTCTGATGTGGCGTACCTTAAGGGATTCGTAAAATAGCGAAACGGGAGAGGACCCTCTCGAAAGAGAAGCGTCAGCCCGCAGGGGTTGCCGCGTTAAGAAACAGCACAGTGCGCTGTTTTAGCGATAGCAACGGGCATTTGCCCCGAGAGTTCGAACTAGACAGGGGGAGCCATATTGGACAGACAAAAAAGCTGTTTTTTTAAAAAAGCGATTAATTATGCAATATTCGCTTTTTTGTTGCCATTTTATGAATAATATGCAATTTTAACAAAAAAATATGCAGAGAAAAAGTGGTCAAAAGATAGTAAATTTACAGCTGTATTTTCTCTGGTTTTGGTACTAATAGGTTTTGAACCTGCGACTGCGACATTACAAAACTCAACCGATTTGCAAAATAGAATATACATCTATGACCATTTTTTGAATGAGTATTTTAGAAATTGTGTGGTGGAGAAAAATAATTTTGAAAAAATGGGTTTTCTGGACTTGTAGGGCGGTTTTTAGTACAATGAATATGATATAATTAAATTGAGAAGGTCAATATGCAATCTAAAAAACAACTGATTCTATGGGTTCTTAATATTTTGAACAGTGAAAGTGATGAAAGTCGTCCAATCACTCAAACCAAAATTGCAGATGTAATATCCGAAGTATATCCTTGTGACAGAAAAACAGTGTGCAGAAATATTAAATTTCTGCAAGAAATGGGCTATCCTATAAAGAAAACAAATCGAGGATTTTATTTTGATAAACAGTTTTCGGTAGAAGATGTTGATTTTGTTAAGACGGCAGTTCTTTCGGCAGACGGAAAGTCTGATGAAGAAAAAAGACAGTTGGCAGATAAGGTTGCAGATGTTCTTAAAAAACAATATAGGAGAGAAAAATGAGCTTGAACCACAAACAGTTTATGGAAGCATGTAGGGAATGGGAGGAAATGGATAAGCGCTTAATTAAGTTGATTGGATTCAATCCTGCAACAAGCAATCATTATGGGCATATAAATCTATATAATAACCATATCAATAAAAATACCACAGATAAAGAGATTTTGGAAATACAAGAAAAGTATGTTGAGTGGAGAAAAGAAATATTAGCGTTTTTTAAGGATAACGGTTATGATTTAGGCAAAGAAGAATTTAGTAAACTGTTTTCTGTTGTTGGTCTGTTTGGATGGGTGACTTTTTTGGATGAGGTATTAGATTTGAATAAAGAAACCAAATATTATTTTCCGCTTATTGAAAGTTATATTAAGAAAAAATAATATTAAAAAACATAAAATATCAAAAAATATCATAAAAATACTTGCGTTTTGTTTTTGCTTGTTATATACTTTCGCTTAGGAGTCTAAAAAATGGAATACAATGATTTGATTTTAGATATGCTTAATCGCATAGTAAAACTTGAAAAGGAAGTTGAACAATTGAAAAAGGAACGAGGAGCGTCCTTTGAAGAAGCGCCCCGTTCCCGCACGCAAAATATTTTGCCTCCCGACTGCCCTTCTCAACGAGATAAAACACGATATTTGTTTAACGGTAACGTTTATCTGAAAAACAAACTCGTCCTGGCTGTCATCAAGGATTACGTTGCAAACAACCGTTCAATAACTTGTAATGAATTAAAAACCGTTTTCGATAAATCGCTGCAAGGCTCAATCGGCGTCGTGGAAAACGAAAACGTCGCAGAACAGCGCAGAGATTATCAAGTCAGATTTTTTATAAAAGACAATGATATCTTACATTTGATTGATGGAAATATGCTGGTGTGCTCTCAATGGGGGATTTTAAACATATCCAATTTTATTAAACGCGCGGAGCAACTGGGGTATAAAATCGAACAAATCGTAAGAGAATGAAACAAATTTTAGGAGATTATAATATGTATGCAGAGCAAGCAAGAAGAAAATTTTGGAATACGTTAAGAGAAACTTTGAAAAAAATGGGTGAACCTTTTTTCTTTACTGAGAATAAGCAATGGGCAATTATAAACAAACAGACAAGTAATTATCACGAGCCTTGTGTTGCTTTGGACTTTCTGTGGCGCGACGAATTTTTACGCATTAATGTTTATATTGAAAACGATATCCCGTTGTATAATAAATTAAAGGCGCGGAAAGAGGAAATTGAGAGCGAGCTTGGTTTTAAGGTTATTTGGAAAGAAAATGACTTTTTAAGTAATGGCGGGAAAAAGAAATTTAATGGAGAGAATACTCGAAGAATTGAGGTTGACATTCCGTTTAATAATGAAACGCTTGATTTTAAGGCTTTAGCGATTAAAGCGATTCCTATTACAGAACGATACATTGAAGTTTTTCGTGGATATATTGACTGTTAAATAGTTAAAATGGTGTGCGAATGGATGACGATAAATTTGGAGTTTGTGGGCTTATTTGGATATTAAGTATGTTTTTGTTCGCCAGCGCTTTTAGAGAAAGGGGTTTTCCTATATGGTTGACGGTCATTTTATCGTTGGCGATTTCACTTGTGATTTCAACTGTTATTTATATTAAATGGGCAAAGTAGGAGAGGTTGTTGGTGATTAAAGTAGGAGTTTTTTGGGTATCGGTTCTTATAAATATCGATATTATTTACGATATTGAAGAATATCCTGACGATTATCAATTCGAAGACTCACTATTAACTTACAGTAAACAACATAAAGACGTTTGGGAAAGGCTTTCGAAAGAACAACTCAGGGGCAAATACAGTATTTATCAATTTGATACATTACCGCGTGGAAGGGTATGGTATGATTTAGAAGAAAAAGCCTATAAAATAGTTTTTTATCGTGGAAGTAAAGCTTTTATTAATATGATTGTTCCCAAAATAAAAGAATTGTTTGATATAGGCGAAGCAGAAATAACAAAGGATGAATAGAAAACGAAAACGTCGCAGAACAACGCAGAGATTATCAAGTCAGGTTTTTTATAAAAGACAATGATATCTTACATTTGGTTGATGGAAATATGCTGGTGTGCTCTCAATGGGGGATTTTAAACATATCCAATTTTATTAAACGCGCGGAGCAACTGGGATATAAAATCGAACAAATCGTAAGAGAATAAAAATTATTCAAGGAGATAATATTATGAAATCAAACGATGTAATTAACGTAAAAACCAATTCCGAATTATTAAACGAATTATTAGGAACAGACTACACGGGTTGGATGAAATCGTATTACGACACGGAAGACAACAGGATTTGGATGATTCACCTTGACAATCAACCTCGTAGCAACTGGAGAAATTATGAGTCTGGCGATACTATTGTAGAAGAAAATCTTGATCGTCGTGACACGTCCGGCGTAAGAACAGACGTTCGCCCGGATGCCGAGCGCATTGTTTTTTCAAATGAAAACGGTTTTTTCGTTTTTAAGGGCATTTATAAATACGACAAGGAAAGAAGCCGTTGCGACGGCGTTCGTTATTGGCTGAAAGTTTCCGATGAGTTTTAATCTTTTCTGAAATGTTCCCGCTACTTCCCACTGCCTGAAACATCGGCAATCGATAAATAATAGCCCGCAATAGGCTGTGTTTTTATTGGAATGTTTCCAATAATCAAAAAGCTTGCCTTTGTTTCCCTGACAATGAAAAAGGAGAAAAAAATGAACGATCAACCAAATTACATTATTTTTAAGCTTTACAGAAATTCCTCTTGTTGTTTTTTTTCTTGTCGCAAACCTCCCCTCTCTTGCAAACCGCTGTCTACGTATGGCAAAACATGTGATGATATCATACATAACCTTGATTCTTTAGCCAAAGAGCACAATAGAAAAATGGTTTTTATATCAAGTTTTGGAGACTACCGCCCAAACTTTTTTGTCAACACACCTTATCTCGAAGTTTTATATAACGGCGAACTGCCGCAAGAAGAGAGAGCTTTGTATTTAGATTTGGTCAAACCACTATTTGGCGATGGCGAGAGCGATTTTAAACCTTTAGAAATGTATACCCCTGAAATCGTTGTTCGTTTTTCAAAACTGCCGAGCGACGATACTTTTGAAGTAATGCCGGAAAGCAACGTTGACTATTTTCCCATTACATGCTCTATATGGTTTTAGAATCAATAAGAATAATCAAGACGGCATCACCGATAAAAAGAAGGTTTTTCACGAGTCGGGCGCAGTTTCGCTTATTGTAAGCTGTCCTTTCTCGTAATACTTTTATAAGCGATAGTAATAAAAAATTTTAGGAGGACAAAATGGATATTCAATTGAAAAGCTTAATGAATGATTATGTTGCGGATTATATGC